>JGI24025J20009_10002038_pt1 | contig 14866 bp, 11 predicted proteins | sample Cruoilmetagenom3_FD_20009 | JGI IMG/M metagenome (IMG submission 20009)
ATACTGAAAGCCGATGCCTGCCCTATCCCGCGAATCCTCGTGCCTTTGGATGGTTCTCCACACGCAGTTGCAGCAGCCCGGGAGGCAGCGATCCTGGCCAAATGTTACGGAAACGCCGTGGCTGAAGTGACGCTGCTGCACGTTATTGACCTTGCTCGCTATGCAAAACGTGAGTACATAAGCAAGTCTCAGGAAGACATACTCAACGAGGCGCAACAGATCTTTACTGATAGCGGGGTAAGCGAATCCAAGATAGCCAGGGTGGTTGAATATGGCAGCCCAGGTGAGGTCATCCTTAACACGGCCAAGAAAAAGCAGACTAACTTGCTCGTTATTGGGCGGCGTGGCCGTTCCGCCTTCCAGGAACTGTTCATGGGCAGCGTCAGCCGCGAGGTGGTACAGCGCTGCACTGATGCCACTGTAGGTGTGGTAAGCGGGGAAAAGCCCTAAAGCGCCTGCCCGGATGGACATCCATAACGAGGATGTGGTCGAGTTCCCCATTGACGGCATCCTCGACCTGCACACCTTCAATGCCCGCGAAGTAAAGGACCTCGTCCCTGACTACTTGGCCGAATGCCGGGACAGAGACATAATCCAGGTACGCATAATCCATGGAAAAGGGACCGGGACACTTCGCCGTACTGTCCATTCCATCCTGAGCCGCCTGCCGGAAGTACGCGATTTCACACTGGCAGGAAACGACAGAAGTGGCTGGGGTGCGACAATAGTGACATTATGGCCAAAAGGGCATATATAGTGTCTGAACGAAAAGGCTGTTCAGACACAATTTTGAATTCTAAATTTTGAATTTTGAATTAAAAAAGGAAATAACCTTAATATGTTAATTGTCCATGGCCTAAAAAGTTTAAAGTGAGCTAAAATGCTTAAAGTTAAGGTTGATAAAACCAACTATTTAATGGCACTCAAGACAAATTCTCTAACTTCAGTTCACTTTAGGCACTTGCAACTTTAGTCACTTATAATTAATAACATCCAAGACAAATTCCTTAGTGCGCAATTCCAAAAATATCAAAGAAACAGGTGGAAATAGAAAATGATCAGACGAATCATGGCAAGAAATCTTTTTAAAACCTTATTGATCCTTTTTTCAGTAGTTGGCCTGATGGCCTGTAACGGCGATTCCGGTAAAAAGTCCGAAAGTCAGGCCCCTGCAGATACAGGCATGGAAGCCCCTGTCAAGATGGATGCACTCTCAGGCAAGGTGGCAGAAACTATGAATAGCGGGGGATACACCTATATCCTGCTGGACAAGGAAGGAGAAAAAACATGGGTGGCAGTGCCTGAGATGCAGGTCTCTGTGGGACAGGAAATTGTTCTCAAGCCCGGCATAGAAATGGTCAATTTTACCAGCAGCACTCTTAATCGCACCTTTGAAAGGGTCATCCTGTCCACTGGTCCTGTGTCTGAAAAAGGCGAACCAGTTGAAAAAAACGTGGAAATGCCCCACGGAGATCTCCCGATGGAGATGATGAAGGCCCCTGCAAGTGGCGGAATGGGCGTCAGCACACCGATTGGGGATGTGAAAGTTGAAAAGGCTACCGGCCGAGACGCATACACTATTGCCGAAGTTTACGAGAAAAAATCCGGTCTCTGCAATAATAAAGTAATTGTGCGGGGCAAGGTCGTNAAAGTCCTGCCCAAAATCATGGGAAAGAACTGGATCCATCTGCAGGANGGATCAGGGGATGGGAAAAAAGGAAATTACGACCTTGTTGTAACATCCCAGGACATGCCTTCGGTTGGAGATGTGATCACTNTCAGNGGCACNGTTTACACCGACAAGGATTTTGGAGCAGGTTACAAGTATAATGTAGTTGTTGAGGAAGCGATCATTACCAAGTGAAACGGGTAAGGCTGAGAGGTTNAGTGGTTCAAAGGTAACCCTGAACGGTTCACCCTGTTAAATAGGGTTCCTTTCGGGAAATTTAACAGGGTNAACCCTGAACCTNTGAACNCTTACGAGGTTTTTTATATGCGCAAAGCAAANGATATCATGACATCACCTGTNATTACAGTTCATCCNGACACATCAGTGCTTGATCTGGCCAAACTGCTCTCTGAACACCGCATTAACGGCGTGCCTGTGGTAGACGATGACGGAAACCTTGAGGGGATTGTAACAGAAGCGGATCTTATTGACCAAAACAAAAAGCTGCACATTCCCAGTGTGATATTTTTTATGGATTCGGCCATCTTTCTGGAAAATCCGAAAAAACTCGACAAGGAACTCAGGAAGATGGCAGGGAGCACGATGGAGGACATCTGCACACGGGATGTTATGACAGTAGAGGATGAGACTCCCATTGACGAGGTGGCCAGCCTCATGGCGGAAAAACGGGTAAGCACCATCCCTGTCATGCGGGACGGAAAGATCGTGGGAGTGGTCGGCCGAGGGGACCTTGTCCGGTCCATTGTGTCTTAGGAGCTGTCCACAAATAACTTGAACATCTACTTCTCAGATTATAACTTTTTCCAGACGTTCCTTACGCTTTTTCCAGTCCGGCAGAATTCGCCCGAGAAGAAGGTCAAGCGCCTCATCCGGTTTCAGATATTGCCATCCCAGATTCTGAAGCAGGTGCAAGGCGGGGAGCTGGGAGATGGCGTCTTCGCTGTATGTGGGAGCTGTTTTATTATGTGAATCATTCATGAGTTAGCCTCACCATTTGACAAAAATCGTCCGGCTTTAGTAAGCCGATATTTCTGAAAACGGCTTTTTGGCTTTTCGGGTATAGTCATTTCAATCATCCTCGCATCGAGGGCTGGATTTAAGTAGCTTTTGCTGAAATACATCCTGTCTTTCAGGCCAAGCGCGGCCATCAGTTCCTTCCTGGACATCTCTCCGCGACACGCTGCAAGCAATTGTTTGACTTGCGGGGTGACTTGCGGGGTGACTTGCGGGGTGACTTGCGTGACCAGCTCTTGTTTCAGCGCTTCCGCAAAAAACGGATGGATAGATAATTCCACCAGGAAATAAGTCCGCTCGTCATCCGTATGGAATACAGGAGCAGGAGAACCGTTTGTCTGAATAGCCCTTAACATTTTAGGAATGCCGGTTCCACGGCCCTCGGTCATCTCGAGCTCTTTCAAGAATTCACCGACCCGCCGGTTACGGTATCGGCGGGACAGGAAACGGAATTCGCGCATATCCTGCTTGCGGATGGAGCGGTCTGGTCCTGGGAAGCTGGAAATGGTAATACAATCCGGCAAGATACGGACTTCGACGGGCTCTCTGATCTCATAGGAGCGGTGATACACGGCGTTACAAAGGGCCTCTTCAATGGCGGCAAACGGATAGTTGAAAAAACGGTCGGCTTCAGGCCGGTCGGGGTATTTGACGATTTTTTCCTCAATCACCGTCGAGCGGATATGAGCAAGTACATCCTGTAACATAACATGGAGAGGTCCGGTAAAAATCTTTTCAGTGAAAGAATCAGCACCTGGGCCTTGAGGAAAATGCACCACATCTATCTGGGTTTGCGGGAAAAATCCAGCAGGGTTCTCGTTAAAAAACATAAGGCCGACATTGCGCGGGCGAACCGCTTCATCCGGGCCATCCACGATGTTCATCCGGCGGCATAGCTGGACAAAATCCATTTTGGCCGCTTCGGAAAAGAGATTGCTCTTAACCTGTTTCAGGTAGGCGCGTATCAGGCCCAGGTCCAGATCGTCCAGGGTTGAAACATGGTTCATGCGGTCGTCATACGGCACAGTGGCCGCCAGCCCCATCAATTCCACTTCATCCTGATGCTTGGCCCGAACTGTCACCGAACCCTTGCGAATATAATAGGCGAACTCCCTCTCACCTTTTGCCAGAGACACCGGGGCCTTGTAGGGTCTGGTCTGACCGCCCATGGCCCAGAGCACCAGAATGTGTTTGCCGTCTATTTCACATGGAGCCATGATCGGGTGATAATAAGGCACCATCCGGTAGCCAAGCTCCACGATTTCCTTCTGTATGGCGTCAAGCTTCCCGGTCGGTATTCCCTGTGGCGGCAGGACAGGTCTGCCATTTTTTTCGCCTACTCCGATAATGATGTACCCACCACCGAGATTATGAAAGTCATTGGCAAAGGCGCACATGGTATGTAAAACCTTTTGCGGATTCCAACCGGCCTTGAACTCCAGCCGTTCCCATTCCACAGTGCGGGCGGTGAGTAGGTCGTTTATGTTGATTGGAAGGTTCATGTCAGATCATACATAATTCATTTCCATATTGTTCAGGCGATTCGCGGACCACCTGTGCATCATGATGTGGATTTTCCCGATCCAATGCCCATTTCAATGGATTGTCCATGATATATTGCCGGATACGATTCAATTCGTTTTCATTCCGAACGATATGTTCGTAATAATTGCGTTGCCATAATTTACCGTTAAACCGTGGCCATCCGTTTTGTTTCACGCCACGGATATATTCGTTGGTGGTCATTCGTTTGAACCACGATATATATTGTCCCAACCCCCGTATCTGTTTCATCATGTTTTTACCCGGATTTCTCCTGTCAACAGTTTCTGCATCAGACCATTTCTCTGTTCCTTCAATTTTCCCTGTTTTTTCTTGAGCAGCTCAATTTTCAGGTCGAAGGCGGAGAGAACTGTAGCAATAAGGGTTTGTTCTTCTAAAGAAGGCAACGAAACGTATATTTTTTTAATCCACTAGAATAAATACGACATACAGACAGAAACCACACCCTTGAGTCTAAATATTATGGTATCACCACCGGCATAAGCTTCCATACCACGTCGATTTCGGTTCGCCTAAAAGATGCATTATTACCGTATCTTATAATCCTTTTGGAATTCTCGTTCCAGGGTCCTTCGCCTCATGGTCTCCCGCTTGTCATATAATTTCTTACCCTTGGCCAAAGCAAGTTCCACTTTTGCTTTCCCGTCTCTGAAATAGATCCGAAGAGGTATCAGGGTGTATCCGCGTTCCTGAATCTTTCCCATCAACTTTCGTATTTCCCGGCGATTGAGAAGGAGCTTCCTGGCCCTTGTCGGGTCCAGCTTGCCGCTATCGGCTGCATAGGGATATGGGGATATGTGCACGTTGTGTAGCCACGCCTCGCCATACCTGAAGCCCACATATCCATCGCCGAGGCTGACCCTTGCTTCCCTCAGGGACTTGACCTCCGGCCCAAGAAGGACAAGGCCTGCCTCCACAGTACTTTCTATGTGATACAGATGTCTGGCCTTACGATTCTGGCAGACGATCTTTATTCCTTCGCTCTTCATTTTATTCAAATTGAAGTACCTTCAATCCCTCAATCATTCTATCGAATTATTATTCACTTGTTCATATTCTAGCTTTAATCCGGCATAACCCAACAAATCATTCATGCTTCCAGTAAACTCAGGACTTATGCTCACATTATATCCCTCAGGGAGGCTTAGAATTACCCGGCCTCTCTCCTTGAGAATAATAGCCAGTTTCACAGGGTATGATCCATGGTATTTGTTGAAAAGATCCTGCAAGGGCTTGAACACCGCGGGTCCTATCCTATCTCCTTGAAGCTCGACCAGGAATCCTCTTACTCTTTGTTTACAGGCTTTATCCAGCGGTTCTATGGAATTAGCAAGTATCTTGTTGATTTTCTTATCATCTTCCTTTTTGAGGGTCCCTGCAACCCATAACGGCGAATCATCATCAATCAATTCTTTTGCCTTTGCGTATATCTCCGGGAAACAGACCACTTCAATAGAACCATGTAAGTCTTCAAGGGTCAAAAAGGCCATTCGATCTCCCTTTTTGGTGGTGATTTCCTTTTTGGTCCGAATTATCCCCGCAAGACCAATCTGACTCCCATCCATCATCCCGGAAACATTGCCTGTATGTTCACTGGCCATCCTGGAAAGGTCATCCCTGTATGGGTCCAGGGGATGACCACTAATATAGAATCCAAGATAAATTTTTTCATTGGAAAGGCATTCAAGCTCAGGCCATTCCGGTATATCGGGCAGGATCAGCGCGGACTCCTGTGGCTTTTCAGGAGCTGCCTGGGCCATAAAGTCAAAAAGAGACATCTGGCCTGAAAGCCGTTCCTGTTTTTTGGATTGGCCAAGATCCAGGGCTGCATCCAGGACGGCAATCAATTGCGAACGTCGGTGTCCCAGAGAATCAAAGGCCCCGCACTTTATAAGGCTTTCAAGCATCCGCTTGTTAACCTTTCTGAGATCAACCCTGGAGCAGAAGTCCTCAAAGCTGGAATACCGACCATTGTCTTCTCTTTCCTGAACAATGACCTCTATTGCGCCTGATCCAACATTTTTTACGGATGCAAGGCCAAAGCGGATACCCTTACCCTCTATTGTGAAATCTACCTTGCTGTGGTTGATGTCCGGTGGGAGGATTTGGATATCTCTGGCCCGGCACTCGCTTATGAACTTCACTACCCCATCTGTATTTCCCAGTTCGTTGGATAACAGTGAAGCCATAAAGGGCACCAGATAGTGCGTTTTCAACCATGCAGTCTGATAGGCTATCAGGGCATAGGCCGCGGAGTGGCTCTTGTTAAAACCATACCCTGCAAATTTTTCCATCAAATCAAAGATGATCTTGGCCTTGGATTCCTGGATGCCATGCTTTATGGCACCTGATTGAAAACGGTCCCGCTGTGCGGCCATTTCCTTATAATCTTTTTTGCCCATGGCCCTTCTCAGGATATCGCCCTCGCCAAGGCTGTACCCTGCCAGTACCTGGGCTATTTTCATTACCTGTTCCTGGTAGACTATGACCCCATATGTCTCCTTGAGAATGGGCTCAAGCTCCGGCAGGAGATAGGTTACTTCAACCTCTCCGTTTTTGGCCTTTACAGCCTGGTCCACCATGCCGCTTTCCATTGGTCCCGGCCGGTGGAGGGCCACCAGGGCTATTATGTCAGTGAAGCCAGAGGGCCTCATGCGCTGTAAAAGGTCCTTCATGCCCGGGCTTTCAAGCTGAAATACTCCGGTGGTATTCCCGCTTGACAGGAGCTCATAGGTTTCAGGGTCATCCAGGGGAATCTTGGCCAGGTTAATATCCGTCCCAAGGTGCTCTTTGATAAGCTTGAGGGCTGTATCTATTACAGTCAGGGTTCTCAGCCCGAGAAAGTCGAACTTGATGAGCCCTGTCTTTTCCACATACTTCATGGCAAACTGGGTCACAGTCTCGCCGTGTTGACCTTTGGTAAGGGGGAGATATTCCACCATGGGTCTGTCTGAGATAACCACTCCTGCCGCATGAGTTGAGGCGTGGCGTGGAAGACCTTCAAGGGATCGCGCAACGGTAAGGAGTTCTGCTATCTTCGGGTCTTTTTTCTCAAGTTGATCAAGTTTCGGCTCGAGCTTGAGGGCCTTTTCAAGGGTAATATTGAGCTGGTCAGGGACCAGCTTGGCTATGCGGTCCACTTCCTGATAAGGTATTCCAAGGGCCCTGCCGACATCTCTGATTACTGCCTTGGCCTTCATCTGGCCGAATGTGATTATCTGGGCTACAAAGTCCTCACCGCCATACTTTTCTGTAACATAGCGAATTACCTCATCCCTGCGGTTCATGCAGAAATCTATATCTATATCCGGCAGGGATTCCCGCTCAACATTCAAAAATCTCTCAAAAAATAGGCCGTACCTTACAGGGTCGATGTCTGTAATCCGCATAGCATAGGCCACCAGGGAGCCTGCAGCAGATCCCCTGCCCGGTCCGACCGGTATGGACTGAGACTTTGCCCAGTTAATAAAATCAGCAACTATGAGGAAGTAGGAAGCAAAACCCTTTTCCTTTATGACCGATATCTCTGTCTCAAATCTTTCCCTGTATTGGGCCTGTTCTTCTTCGTGGATTTCATCCTCCTGAAAACGCTCCTTAAGCCCCTTTTGGGCAGTAGCCTCAAAAAGCCCGCTGTAGGTCTCGCCTTTCTTTATCGGATAGAGGGGAAAGTGCCGTTTTCCAAGTTCCAGTTCTACATTGCATTTCTCAGCTATCTCACCCGTCATGGCAACAGCATCAGGATAGTCTTTAAATCTCTCGACCATCTCCTCGGGAGAAGTGAAGTAGAGTTTATCCGTGGAGAATCGCATCCTGTTGGTATCATTTACTGTCTTGTTAGTCTGTATGCACAACAGGACATCGTGGGCCTTGGCATCCTCAGGGGCCAGATAGTGACAATCATTAGTGGCAACCACAGGGAGCCCCAATTCTTTACCAAGATCCACCAGCTCCTGGTTCACTATTGTCTGCTCGGCTATATCATTTTCCTGTATTTCCAGATAAAAACGGCTATCAAATATGCTTGCATAGGTCTCTGCAAGGGCCTTTGCCTTTTTCCTATCCCCATTGAGGATAGCAGCCGGAATCTGACCGTGGAGACAGGCAGAGAGTGCTATAAGACCCTGATTTAAATCTTCCAGGAGTTCAATATCCACCCGTGGCTTGTAGAAAAAGCCCTCAAACTGAGCAGTGCTCACCAGTTTCAGGAGATTCTTGTATCCGGTGTTATTTTGCGCCAGTAAAACAAGGTGATAGGCAGCTTCCCTTGAACTCCGGGCACTCCTGTCCTTACGTCCCTTGGGTGCAACATAGACCTCACACCCGATAATAGGCTTAATGTTATGCTTTAGGGCTTGTTCGTAAAACCTGAGTGTTCCGTACATATTTCCGTGATCTGTCATGGCTACGGCCTTATAGCCATATTTCACGGCCTTGGGAAAAAGGTCCTTCAGCCTGATAGCACCATCAAGGAGACTGTATTCCGTGTGAAGATGGAGGTGAGTGAAGGAATTTGGTGATTTGGTGATTTGGTGATTTGGTGATTGCATAGATTCTATTTGCTCCGTGCTGTCTTCCTCATTCCCACTCAATCGTGGCGGGTGGCTTTGAGCTTATGTCGTAGCATACACGGTTTACCCCCCGCACTTCGTTGATAATCCTGTTTGAGATTTTTGCAAGCAGGTCCGCTGGGAGTCGTGTCCAGTCCGCGGTCATGGCGTCCAAGCTGTCTACAACCCTTATTGCCACCACTTTATCATAGGTGCGCTCATCTCCCATAACACCTACTGTCCTTACTGGAAGGAGCACTGCAAATGCCTGCCAGACCTTTCTGTACCAGCTACTGGATTTCATGATTTCAAGGACAATGGCATCCGCCTCTCTCAGCACTTCCAGACGTTCAGCAGTCACTTCTCCCAGGATTCGTATGGCCAATCCAGGTCCGGGGAAGGGGTGGCGAAAAACAAGATCTTCAGGCATCCCGAGTTCCAAAGCAATTTTTCGAACCTCGTCTTTAAAGAGCTCCCTGAGGGGCTCTATCAGCTCAAGTTGCATGACATCCGGAAGCCCTCCTACGTTGTGGTGGCTCTTTATTGTGGCAGAAGGACCTTTGAAAGACACGCTCTCTATAACATCTGGATATAGGGTGCCTTGGGCGAGGAAGTTGACATCCCCGATGTGCCTTGCCTCCTCCTCAAAGATCCGGATGAATTCTTTTCCTATTATCTTTCGTTTTTTCTCAGGGTCCTCTATTCCTGTAAGTTTGCTGAGAAAGCGATTGCTTTCATCCACATAATGGACCTTGAGGTCAAACTGTTTCAGAAAGGCCAAAACCGTCTCTGCTTCATTTTTTCTTAGAAGCCCATTGTTAACAAAGACGCTTGTTAGTTGATGACCCACTGCCCTGTTTACCAAAAGGGCCGTGACTGTAGAATCCACGCCGCCTGAAAGGGCGCATATTATCCTGCCGGTTCCGACCTTGGCCTTCATGTCATTGGTGGCACTTTCCACAAAGGAGTGCATGTCCCAGGTAGGCCTGCACCCGCAGATCCTGAACAGGAAATTGGCAAGCACATCCTTTCCGATCTCAGTATGGATCACCTCCGGATGGAACTGGACCCCGAAAAAGGGCAATGTCCGGTGCCGCATGGCCGCCACAGGGCAGGATTCACTGTGAGCTATGCCGACAAAATCCTTGGGCAAGGCCTCTATCCTGTCACCATGGCTCATCCATACCTGATAGGTAACAGGATCATGGGCAAGGCCGTGAAATATGTCACATGGATCATCAATTGAGAGCCGGGCAGGACCGTATTCCCTGTGCAGGCTATGTTCCACAGTACCTTTGAGAAGGCATGTGGTAAGCTGCATACCATAGCAAATGCCCAGGATCGGGACCCCAAGTTCAAACAGCTCGGAAGAGACAGCCGGGGCTCCTTTATCATAAACACTTGCAGGTCCCCCTGACAGGATAATTCCCTTCGGGTCTCTTGCCTTTACTTTTTCCAGGGGGATATTATATGGATATATCTCACAGTAGACCTTGGCCTCCCGGACCCGCCTTGCTATGAGCTGGGTAGTCTGAGAACCAAAGTCAAGGATCAACACCTTTTGTTCAAGTATATTTGTCATGGCGCTTCAAGCCTCCAAAATTAATAATAACATCAGCTGGGCCCTGAGCCAAGTTGCCGTGTTGGCTCTGTGGTGAACCAACACCAGTTTAAATACGTCACCGTAATTATGAATTAGAGCACTAAGCTATACATTTAGCCTGCCTGCTTTCCAGAGAGCTATCGCACTATAAGTCCTTGCCCAGAAATTTGCTTTTTCATCTGCTGGATACTTAAAAAAATCCTGCGTCCAATTGAAAGAAGGATTTTGATACATATCTCGCAGAATGTTTGCAATATGTTTTGGTTTCCAGTGACCGTGCATAAGGAAATCATATACGAACCCTATTATTTTTTTTGGACGGAGAGCCGAGGGATTTGGGAAGTAAAGGATACGTCTTGTCGAGTCAGAAATGTTTTTCTCATTTTTTGCATACTTCAGGGCGAATCCGCGAGGAATATCTTCCTGGCTTTCAAAATCATGGTGAAACAGATAAAGATCGGATGACTTGTATTCATGAATAAAATCGATCAAATTTTCGTTAGAACACGGTATGAAGCCACAAAACCTCTGTGCATGATCAGCTGCCTTTTCTAGATCCCACATGCAATCAAGAATAAAATTTATATTAGCTTCTTCGTTTTCAATCTTTCCATCAAAGTAGGTCCCTATTACATCTACATGGGGAGGTTCGTGGTATTTCCCGTATTTTTCCTGATTTTTTTTGTGTAAGCTGAATGGACTTCGAATGCTACGCATAAAAGGAGAACCTTCACACCAGGAATTGTCAAAGTTAATACAACGATCATAAATATCGGAAATGGTAACTGGGAACAGCCCCTTGGACTCGTTATCACTAAAAGCTTTCATGGTAAGGAGGGCGATATATTCCGCAATCTTACCAAGTCCACTAAACACGTGTGCTGCATCAAGTGAAATCCCATACCAGCGTCTGATGTCATTAGGGTCGATATAATTACATGCCCTAATAAGATCTTCTTCCAGAAAACCAATTTTCTTTAACTCTTCTGTAGTCCGATATCCCAAAAGATTTTGAAATAATATATGTCCACCGGAAGGTGTGTAATCCAGAAGATAAGGGATACCTCTTGATCGGAAAAGATTTTCAAGAAAACGAATAACAGGAATTATTTGATCAAACAACTCCGCCTGAGTTTCCTTATTTAAATACAGTTTGTGGTTTTCTTCGGCAAGAAAGATTTCAAAATCTAGCGGCATAAGCACTGACCGGGATCTTTCTCCGATAACAGGAATATGAACCTGAAGACCTCTTTGAAGTGTAAGTTCTTCAAGCTGATTAACTCGTTCTGCTATTGCCGGAAAAATAGGATCATGCGCCTCTGCAGCAAGTTCGTTGCCCACCGCAATGACATAATGACTGAATTGATAACAATTTTTTAATTGATCAATTACACGATGGTAATAGCCTTGAGCATTCATAATTAATCCAGATGAAGACCTTCGTAAATGATACCTTGAAAGTAAAGGCTATTTCGCCAATCTTTCGCCTAATCAGGCCCAATGTTTTCTCAAACAGAGTGCAGAGGAGTTCTTATTTTTTCCCAAGAATGTTCCCTCTAACGCTTCAGTAACATCTTTAGTCTTGCCTGACACCTTATTTGCTTCTTAATAGATGTCATAGTATTTAACATAATCCGATATTTTATCAAAAGGAGAAAACAGTGTCACTGCCAGAGATTATGTCGAGCCTTAACAGTTTTGTCTGGGGTCCTGTAATGCTCGTCTTCCTGGTGGGCACAGGGGTTTTTCTCACTCTGCGCCTGCGCTTTGTGCAGATATTTCACCTCTTCAAGGCCCTAAAACTCGTCTTTTCAAGGCCCAAGGTGGACGATGCAGCAGGGGACATAAGTCCCTTCCAGGCATTGACCACGGCCCTTTCAGCCACCATTGGAACAGGCAATATTGCCGGAGTCGCCACGGCTATCTATCTTGGCGGCCCTGGTGCCATTTTCTGGATGTGGGTCTGCGCCTTCTTCGGCATGGCAACCAAGTATGCCGAGGCGGTGCTGGCAGTGAAATACAGGCGCATGCTCCCTGACGGAACCATGCAAGGCGGTCCCATGCGCTATATAGCAGAAGGCTTGGGACTGAAATGGTTGGGATGGCTCTTTGCGCTGATGGGCAGTCTCTCCGCCTTTGGAATCGGCAGCATGGTCCAGTCCAATTCAGTGGCTGTGGCCCTCGGCGAGACCTGGGGGGTCCCTCCCCTGCTCACTGGAATTGTGCTGGCGTTAATGACCGGGGTCGTAATAATCGGAGGTATCCATCGCATTGGAAAGGTTACTGAGAAGATTGTTCCGGTCATGGGGGTTTCTTATGTATGTGGGGCACTTGTGATACTTGCCTTGAACCTTGACAGGATCCCCGGGGCACTCACCTTGATAATAGAACATGCCTTCAGCCCTGCCTCTGCCGCCGGTGGTTTTACCGGGGCGGCAGTGGCTACCGCCATCCGTTTCGGTGTGGCCCGCGGGGTCTTCTCAAACGAAGCCGGTCTCGGAAGCGCAGCCATCGCACATGCGGCGGCTCAGACCAACAGCTCTGTGCGCCAAGGCCTCATAGCCATGACAGCCGTATTCTTTGACACCATTATTGTCTGTTCCATGACAGCCCTGGTGATCCTTTCCACCGGCGCCTGGACCAGCGGAGAGACCTCCAGCGCGCTGACATACAAAGCCTTTGAAATGGGGCTGCCCGGCCCAGGCGGACTGATTGTAACTATTGGACTTGCTGTATTCGCATACTCTACCATGATAGGTTGGGCCTATTATGGTGAAGAGTGCATTGAATACATACTGGGCCTGAAGGCCAGGACGCCCTATCGCTACTGCTTCTGCCTTGTCATCGCCATTGGTGCATTTCAAAAAGTAAAGTTTGTGTGGGACTTTTCCGATACTATGAATGGGGCCATGGCCATCCCCAACCTCGTCGGCCTGCTGGGGCTCTCGGGGGTAGTATTAAAGATGACCAGGGAGGCCTTGGCCAGACCGGAAATCTGAGTTATTTCCGGAGAAAAAAGTTTTTTGAATAAACTGAATCACTATTCAAAGTCCTTGCAATATGGCACTCATAAATATATACAAATAGAGGCTCACAGATACAAAATCCAAGCTAAGGGACTGAAAAGGAGGTGGGGTGACCTATTATATAGATGTCTTTACCAGTATCCATAGATACTAAAGATACTAACAGAAATAAATTCCTTTCAGATAACAAAAAGGGTAACCGTTCACGGGATTACAACGCCCGTTTTACCGCAACCCACCGAAGGGATAGGAGGATTTGTTAAATGAAGCGCTTTTTTGCCCTTTACCGGGCAGTAATATTTGTTTTGAGCTTAACGCTCATTAGTTTAGCTGGAGGGTTGAGCACATTCGCTTATGGAGAGTCTGTAGAAGATCTGAATCTGCAAATGAAGACCATGCAGGACCAGATGATGCAGATGCAAGAAAATATGCAGACCCTTCAGAATCGTATCAATCAGCTTGAAACGGCTCCGCCGGCCCCCCAGATGGCAGCTCAGCCTGCCCCTGAGGTTCCAGCTCTGACAGCCGAGGAAGTCACGGCTCTGAGAAATCTGAAGGACATGGGCAATGTCTGGTCCAAGTACAACATGCAACTCTATGGAAAGGTCAAGGTCGACTTTAATTACGACACGGCTGAATTCAAAAAATACAATGACTTCGTAGGTGCAGTCGCCCAGGAAAGTGATTACAAAAATGACTCTACCGACTTCAACCCCCGCGACACCAGGATTGGTTTCACTGCCAGTCATAAGTGGGGTGAATGGTCAGCCCTGGGCCGCGTAGAGATGGACTTCTATGGTGACAACAACGGCGACAACCTGATTCCACGCATGCGCCATGGCTATATTGATATCGGCTATGAAAAGACCCACACAAGCATGGTGGTCGGTCAGGACTGGGTCCCGGTCTCACAGCTCAATCCATCGACCATTGACTTCGGTATCCTGACTGCGGCAGGTAACCTGTGGTGGCGTGTCCCCCAGATTACAGTGCGGCAAAAGCTTGGAGATTTCCAGGGATTGGCGTCAGTGATGAAGCACAGGCGAACGAGTACTGAGAATGAGGACCGTATGCCCTGGCTCCTCAGCCGTATTCAATACTCCAATGAAATTCTGGGCAAGGGCGGCCTCGTGGCCCTTGGCGGAGGCTACCGACATGCCGACTATAAACATGATTACTATGATAAAGACAATAATTATATACATCACAGCTCTAATAACACGGACCGCTGGCTGGTTTGCGGCGAGATGAAGTACATTGCCGGACCCTTTACTTTTAAGGGTGAGCTCTGGACCGGTGAGGGCATCGGGCGCAACTTCCTGCGCTATGAACTGGATATGGCTGAGGACGGAGGACCTGCGTCAGCATATGGCGGATGGGCCGATCTCACCTATGCCGTCAATGACAAAACCACAATGACTGC
>JGI24025J20009_10002040_pt1 | contig 14859 bp, 13 predicted proteins | sample Cruoilmetagenom3_FD_20009 | JGI IMG/M metagenome (IMG submission 20009)
CGTTTGACTCGTGAATTTTGCGCTGTTCTTCAATGCGTCTTTCAAGATGAGGGTGCTGCCTGCTAAAGCACCAGTGTTAGTGCGTGCGGTCCCATTCACCACAGTCACCGGCTCTTCTCCAAGGTTGTACTGACCGTCCGGCATCCCTGCAGCTCGAATCGCGTCGGTAATCAAAATGGTTTTCTCAATACCTTTCAATCGAAAGATCAATTTAACAACGGCTGGATGAAGGTGAATGCCATCGGCAATGACCTGAGTATAGACACGATCATCCGTTAACACAGCGCCTAAAACCCCGGGTTCCCGATGGTGCAGGGGAGGCATGGCATTGAATGTATGTGTGCTTTGATTTAGCCCCTGATCAACCGCTTTTAGCACGGTCTCATAAGATGCATTGCTGTGTCCGATTGCAAATTTGACCCCCATGGATATGCCGGTTCTAATCAGATCCATTACGCCGTCAATTTCAGGTGCGACAGTCATTAATTTGACAACACCTGTTTTAAGCCACGGTAAGTATTCTTCTGGCTGCGCTGCTCGCAGATGGCTTTCAATTTGTGCGCCGCGATATTGAGCTTGGAGATAAGGACCTTCCAGGTGCAGTCCCAACAGACGCGCGCCAGTTTCTTGTTGTTGATACTGTTGTGTTTTCTCAATAACGGCTAGAATTTCCTGATTTGACGCGGTGACTGTTGTAGGTAAAAAGCTGGTCACACCTTTCGATGCAAGAAAACGTGAAAGTGTGATATACGCATCCGGATCATGGTCCATTGTGTCAGCGCCTGAACTTCCATGGATGTGAATATCGATCAACCCGGGGATAACCCAATTACCCATTGCATCTATCACGGGGACATTTGAAGGCAATTTGGATATTGGGGCAACCTGCTTGATCCGGCCTTCTTCGATGAGCACCCCAAAATCCTTTGGAAGCGGTGAAGGCGTCAGTATTTTGCCATTGATGATCTTCAGCATGCAGGATGATCCTTGATCATATTATTTTAAATATGTGTACGGTTAGTAAATGCACATCTCGGCTAAGATGTTTGTGTTTATTCTTGTAGGTATTCTCATTATGCCATATTTTTATGCTTAGCGGATTCGAAGACATAATATCCAGAAATAAAAGATGTGATTTTGTTTTTTTAAAGCCCAGGGGATAAGCTCCGGGAAAAACATATATGATATAATATTTATAAATTATTACAGAGAGACATTAACTATTTATTTTAAAAAATAAGGGGCCAAGAGAAAGGAGAGAAAAAAGACTGACGTAGTAAAATTTTATATTGACCCTCTAATTGTTCATCTATTTATTTTAAAAGGAGAAAATCATGGATTTTAAAGCACGTATTCAAAAATGGGGAGGTTTTCTTGCGTCAATGGTCGTGCCCAATATCGGTGCATTCATCGCCTGGGGCTTGATCACAGCGCTGTTCATCCCCACAGGCTGGGTGCCGAGTGAGCGCTTCAGCGCACTCGTTGGCCCAATGATCCTCTACCTGCTGCCGATCCTCATTGGGTATGTGGGCGGTAAGGCAATACACGGCCACAGGGGCGGTGTGATTGGTGCTGTTGCCACTATGGGTACCATCGTAGGTTCATCAATCCCACAATTCATGGGCGCAATGATCATGGGCCCCATTTCCGGTTGGCTGATGAAGAAAGTTGATGAATTCCTGGACCCAAAAATCCCGATCGGCTTTGAGCTTTTGATAAACAACTTCTCACTGGGCATTCTCGGTGTTATTTTAACCCTGATTGCGGTTGTGGTGATTGGTCCTTTTGTGACTGTTGTCAGTGACGCGGCTGGCGCTGCAGTGCAATGGTTGGTCAATATTAGGTTGTTGCCACTGGTGGCCTTTATTGTCGAGCCTGCAAAAGTGCTGTTCTTGAATAACGCCCTCAACATCGGTGTGCTTGCACCTCTTGGTGCTGCTGCTGCCCAGGAATCCGGGCGCGCAATTCACTTTATGTTGGAATCAGATCCAGGCCCAGGCCTTGGCTTATTGCTGGCATACTGGGTCGCGGGCAAGGGCTTATTGAAGGATTCTGCACCTGGCTCAATCATCATTCACTTCTTGGGCGGCATCCATGAGATTTATTTCCCTTATGTGTTGGCTCACCCCATCATGATCTTAGCCATGTATGCTGGTGCTCTACTTGCGAATACCTGGTGGGTCATTACTAATGCAGGCTTGGTCGCCACGCCCTCACCTGGCTCCATATTTGCCTATTTAGCAATGACACCAAAAGGCTGGCACTTCCAGGTACTGATGGGTGTGCTTCTTGGTGCTGTTGGCTCATTCCTGGTTGGTTTCCTGCTCCTTAAGCGTTTCCCTGTGAAAGAAGAGGAAGAAGAGGTAGAAGAAGAGCTGGACAGCGTTCCCGGTCTGTAAATCAAAATTAAAAATTGGGTCCTTGTAATGCAAGGACCCAATTTAATAGCTTTACCAAATATCGAAAAAAAGAGGTTAAACGATGGGAAAATCAATTCACACATCTGAAATTAAGACAATTATTTTAGCATGTGAAGCGGGTATCGGTTCCAGCCTGATGAGTGTGAATTCACTTAAAAAGAAGTTTAGAGCTGCAGGTATTAAGGACGTTAAAGTCATTCACAAAGCTACTGCAACAATTCCAACCAGCGCGAAATTTATCATTTGTCATAATGGTATCAAAGAATCTGTAAGGTTAAGAGCCCCGGATGCTGTCATAGTTGGATTTAAGATGTTTTTTAATGACCCGATTTTTGATAAAATCGTCAAGGCATTTGTTGAGGGAACTGAAATAGCAGAAAAATAAAGGTTATGGTCGCCCTTCCCAAGAAGGGTGTTGATTGAATCAAAAATAAGTTCTCTTTTATAGTAAAACGACTATTGTTGTTTACGGTCGTCTCACACATTTAAGAAAATTTCTATGAAGAATATTTTATCTCTCGAAACAATCCGAGTTCAAGCGAAGGTTAACTCAAAAGAAGAAGCGATACGCGAGGCTGGCGCATTACTGGTCAACGCTGGTTGTGTAGAACTTGGCTATGTGGACAGCATGCTTGAGCGCGAAAAAACAATGTCCACTTTTGTAGGAAACGGTGTTTCAATCCCACATGGGGAATTTAAAAATTTGGGATTGGTTAATCGTACAGGGATATCAGTTTTACAGGTGCCGAAAGGTGTTGAGTGGCATCCAGGCGATATTGCTTATCTGATCGTCGGTATTGCAGCAACAGGCGATGAACATATCCAGGTATTGCAGAATCTTGCGGAAGTTGTAGAGGATATCTCTACAGCTGAATTGCTCGCGAAAACCGAAAAACCAGAACTGATTCTTGAAAAGTTGAATCGGCCCATCGATGAAGATTAATGATTCCTGATCATTTGGGTACTCATTCCTCTCAAATACATATCAATGTTAAACGATTTGCTAAGTTTTGCATGCCTTGTTGAAGGTAATGCTGATTAATATATTAAAGCGAGTGTAAATATCTCAAATTTTGGTTTGAAGGATGTAATTTTTCCTAAAAATATGTTGGTATCTTAGTTGCTTTAAAACTTAAAGCCAACACATCAAATGACTTTTATGTTTTGTGTTTTATCTCTATTATTGATTCATAAAATTCCCGAAGTATAAGCGACAAGGAATGAAAATGTCTAGAAAATTTGATAATTATCAAAAATTAAATTATTCAATCCCGCAAGAAACCCTCTTGTGGAATATGTATGGTCCTGGATTGGAAAATATTGGGAAGGATGGCAAGCCTGAAATTCAACCGGTCCCTGAGCCTGGTGACGATCAATTGCTTGTCAGGATCGATGCTGTTGGAATGTGTTTTTCCGATGTGAAGTTGATTAAACAGGGGGGGGCGCATCCAAAGCTTTATAACCGGGATCTCAAAAATAATCCCACCCGTGTAGGACATGAAGCGGCAATGACGGTTATCAAAGTGGGTTCCAAGCTGGCTGATCAATATCACCCGGGACAGAAGTTAGCAATCCAGCCGGACATTTACCATAACAAAAAAAGCACAGCCTATGGTTACACGATTCCTGGTGGTCTGATCCAATACCACCTTGTTGGGGATGAGGTACTTAACGCAGATGATGGCAATTATGTGATCCCTTTTGAGGGTGATTTGAGCTATGCAGAATCTGCACTGACGGAACCATGGGCATGCGTTGTCGCAGCATACACCCAACGACGCAGGCTTTCGCCCAAACCCGGCGGGACCATGTGGGTCTTGGGCAGCAAACGCGATCAAAGCTTATATGATTTTTCTCATGGACTTGACGCACCGAAAACAATTGTCCTCTCAGATGTTTCACCCAGGTTCAAGGCAATGGTGCGAGGGAAGATTAAACCCGGAACACAAATATTAGAAATCAATAATATAGCCCCCGGAGATTTTGAGGACATCAATGCACGCGTATGTGATAATGCGGGCTTTGATGACATTGTTTTGCTGGCGCCAATATCGGCGGAGTTGGTCAGCGAAGCTGTAAAATTAATTGCATTCCGGGGCACATTCAACATCGTTGGAAACCAACCCCTGGACGGACCTGTGAAGATTGATGCAAGCCGTATTCATTATCATTACACGACTTACATTGGCAATAACAGCAGGGATATTGCGAGATCATATGGCGAAGAGCGAAACCGTTGTGATCTGGTAGATAATGGCACCCTGGTTGTCGTCGGCGCTGGCGGACCCATGGGGCAGATGCATGTCCAACGGGCTATTGAAATGAGAGATGGTCCGAAACGGATCATTGCCTCAGATGTAAACGAGAAACGGTTGGCGGAGTTGGAGAAATTTATTCACCCCATAGCGGAGAGAAATCAGAAAGAAATTCTATTCTTCAATCCCAGCGCATCGGATCAATCCTTGATTGCGTTTTTGAAGGGTGTGAACAACCATCAATTAGCAGATGACGTGGTTGTTTGTGTTCCGATTGGACCGCTAATGGAGGCTTCATTCAGCCTGGTAGCGCCTAATGGGATGTTCGTTTTGTTTGCTGGTGCGCCGGTTGGAACAAAAATGAGTATCGATATCAGCAATATCTATATGAATAACCAGCAGTTAACGGGTACTTCTGGTTCCACATTGAATGATCAGCGTATGGTCATTCAAAACACTATTGATGGACATCTCTCACCGATCCTTTCAGTTGCAGCAGTGGGCGGCATGGAGGCGGCATTGGATGGAATGGAGGCCATGATGACCGGGAAATATGCTGGGAAAGTGGTGATATTTCCGCAGATTACAGGAATCCCTCTAACAGGATTGAATGTGCTGCATGAGCAATACCCTGAGATTGCTGAAAAACTGGGTGATAACAACGCCTGGACTTTAGAGGCTGAAAAAGCACTCATTGAGAAGTTTTGGAACAGGAAATGAAAATGAATAGCAATAAAAACCAATATCGTGTGTATTTACAGTTTGTCCTCATCGGTGCGGCGCTGGGATTGTATTACGGGTTATTTTATAAAGGTCCGCAGACCAACCCGGATTACTTGATGGCGTTTATCCTAAGTTTTGTAGCTGCGCTGGTAACGGTCATTGTTCGTTCCTGGAAAAAGAAGCGTTCCTTTAAGGAGATATTATTCGACTTCCTAAAAATACTTCTGATGTTTTCTGTTTTCATGCTGAGTCTTGAGTTGCGAAAAGTCATCTACGAAAGGTGGGGGAAAACCCTTGTAGTCATTTTCACCACCAGCATTGGCATATTGATCGGATTGGTTCTGGCAATTCGTAAGAAAGATGGTAATAGTGCCAGGCTATTTTAGGATTAAGGGTGAATGAGAATGATCTATACGGTTACCCTAAACCCTGCATTAGATAAGGAATACCAAGTACAGAAGCTCATCATTGACGAAATAATGCGGATGAACAACTTGCGCATTGACTATGGAGGAAAAGGCTTTAATGTTTCCCGTATGCTGAAATCCTTGGGTGCTGATAGTATTGCGTTGGGTTTTGTGGGTGGACACACAGGCAGCATTGTCATGGAAGGGCTCAGGGAGCTGGGTATTCGTGTGGATTTAACCCTTATCTCTGGAGAAACCAGAACCAATAACAGCATTGTTGGTGAGGTGGATGGACATTATGTTAAGATTAACGAAAAGGGGCCCACAGTTTCAGATGATGAAGTCGATTCGCTTCTCAGAAAAATCAACGATTTGGTTCGGCCTGGGGATTTTTGGGTTCTGGCTGGCAGTTTACCAAATCATGTGCCGGATGATATTTATGCCAGGATAATCCATCAGGTCAATCAGGCCGATGCCCGCGCAGTTCTGGACACCAGTGGAAATCCTTTGAGGCTGGGAATCCAAGAGAAGCCATTTCTGATCAAACCCAATATTCATGAGTTAAACTTTCTGTTAGGCAAGGAGATCTGTGACAGCAGGCATTTACCTGAGGTTGTTTCAGAGCTTCATGCACAGGGCGTACCGAATATCCTGGTTTCGTTAGGTGAAGCTGGTGCTTTTCTAAGTGTTTCAAAGCAGCATTGGTTTGGTCGGCCGCCTAAGATTGATGTTCAAAATCCCATTGGTGCGGGTGATGCCATGGTTGCAGGATTGGTTTGGTGTCTGAGTAAAGGTGATACAATTGGTGCGGCATTGTCCTGGTCTATCGCATGCGGTACAGCCGCAGCAAACCAGCCGGGCACAGGGATGCCCTCTCTAGAAAAGGTCAGGTCATTTAAACGGCAAGTAACGATTGAGGAGAGATAATTCATGCCTTATGAAAAAAAGAGAACAGAGGTTTTTGGTCACCCATTTGAGAAAGTCTATAGAGCCGCTTTTGTTTGCGTAAAGGAATTGGGGGGTAAGGTTCTAAAAAACGAACCAGAACAAAAAGTGCTTCATGCCCAAATGCATAAAAGGATCAAAGGAGAAACCCTGGGGGACCGAAGTAAATTTGAGATGCGATTCGTGGATGATGACCCGGATCAAACAACGGTCCACATTCTTGCTTATCCATTGAATGCTGTCGGCCAAAAGTTAATGTTTGGCGCCCGTAAAGGTGTCGTGGAAAGGGCCATGACGATCTTTTTTGATGAAGTTAGAAAGCGGCTGGATCACTAACAATAACTTTATTATTGATGTGTATTTAGAAGAATAAATGGGTATGGACTTAAGGAACATAACGAGACTGATATTAATCCGTCATGGTGAAACTTTTGCGAATGCGCAATTTCGCTTACAGGGGGCCAGTGATGGTCCCCTAACTGATTTAGGTGAACGACAAATTGAGCTGTTGGGTAAGCATTTAAAATCCTTTCAAATTGATTTTGTGATCTCAAGCGATCTCAGCAGGGCTGTACAAACAGCAGAAGCTATTGCAAAACACCATGATATCAATGTGGAAACAACTCCATTGATCAGGGAGTGGGATTGCGGTGTTTGGGATGGAAGAACAGCAGAGGTGTTTTTGGATATGTTGGAGAAATCAGGGAAGCCTATTTCTGAATTTTTGCCTGAGGGGGGAGAGATGCTTGCAGAAGTTCGAAAGCGAGCGAATAATTTTATTGATCGAGTGTTGACCTATTATTATGGAAAAACTGTGGTTGTTTGTACACACGGTGATTTTATGCGTGTGCTTGTGGGCTGTATGTTAAACCTATCTATCAATCAGGCCAGCATGTTCTTTTTTGACAACGCTTCTTACAGCATGTTTAAACATGATGGCAGTATGTGGAAAGCGATCTTTCTCAACCGAGTACCTTGTTTTGATTAGGAAGCGTTATGAGTTGAGAGTTAAATATTTCGCCATGATAAATAATATTGACATGATTTTGCGTGAAAAGAGGAATAAGGATTGAACTATGAAGACATTGAATATTGGTGTGATTGGGCTGGGTGCGATTGGACAAAAGCATTGCCAGGTCTTAGCCAAAATCCGGCAAGCTAATAATGTCGCTATCGCGGATGTTAATGAGACTGTTCTTTCCCAAACAGCTAAGAAATATCAAGCCACGCCCTATGTGGATTATAAAGAACTTTTCAAACATGAGGGATTGGAAGCAGTCGTGGTTGCAACGCCAGATGACCTGCACAGTGACCCTTGTATATTAGCTGCCCAATCCGGTAAGCATGTGCTGGTTGAAAAACCCATCGCAACAACTGAAGAGGATGCTCTTGCGATCATGGATGCTGCTGAAAACGCCGGTGTGAAATTGATGGTGGGCTTTACGTTGCGATTTGTGCCGCATTATATAAAGACCAAAGCCGCAGTTGCTGAAGGAAAAATTGGTCAGATGATCAGCATTTTTGCCCGCAGGTTGAATGTCACTTCGCAAGCTCGTCGCATAAACGGACGCTGTGGTGTACTGCATTTCCTGGGTATTCATGACTTTGATGCTATGCGTTGGATAGTGGATAGCGAACCCATCTCAATCTATTCAGAGGCCTCAACGAGTGTGCAACGCGAATATCCTCACGAAGATGAAACCTTTTCTATCATTCGATTTGCTAATGGCGTGGTTGGATGTGCCCATATTGGGTGGAAATTACCAGATAGCCACCCGGGTGGCAGAGATTTTAAATTAGACATAATTGGTGATAAAGGCAGTTTGAATCTGGACCTTGCCAGTCAGGGTTTGAAAATCTATACAGATTCGGGTCACAAATTCCCTTCAACAGCCCCAGGGTTAATTGAAGAGGATCGTGCTTTTGTTGATTGTGTTCTGGACGACAAGCCTGTTCCGGTAACTGGGAAAGATGGCCTGGTTGCTCTTAAAATGGTCATGGCGGCGCTGGAATCCATTGAGAAGAAGTCCGTTATCCAGTTGTAGGCAATACGCATTACAGCTTACTTTTTGGAAGATTTCTTGTTGATTGGTGATGTTTTCTGAAAAGGAATAGACAAATTATGAATGATGCAGTTCGTGAACAAAAATTGAAGGATTTTATTAAGCAGGTTAATAAACGGCTGGTCGTTTCCTGCCAGGCGTTGTCTGGTGAAGCCCTCTTTGGTGCTGATATTATGGCAAAAATGGCTCTCGCAGCCGAGCGAGGTGGCGCAAGTGCGATTCGAGCAAACACACCGGTGGATGTGCAGGCAATTAAACAAGCGGTCGAATTGCCTGTGATTGGGCTGTATAAAGAGGTTCTCCCTGGCACGTCAGTGATCATTACCCCAACCTGGAAGCATGCTTTGGCACTGGCAGAAGTAGGTGCGGATGTGATTGCGTTAGATGCAACCGAACGATTGCACCCGGAGGATGATGTTCCTACGTTGATTGAGAAGATCCATGAGCAGACAGATTACCTGGTCATGGCTGACATTTCGACATTATCAGAGGGGATCGCTGCAGAAGCGGCTGGTGCAGATGTGGTATCGACAACCCTATCAGGATATACTTCTTATAGTACTCAGCAGGAGATGCCAGATATTGATCTGATCAAACAACTTGCTAAGAGCGTTAGCATTCCTGTTTTTGGAGAAGGCCGCTATCATACTCCCGAACAGGTGAAACAAGCGCTGAATGCTGGAGCCACAGCGGTCGTTGTGGGCGGCGCGATTACCCGTCCGCGTGAAATAACAGCTCGATATGTAAAGGTAATCAAAAGCTAAACAATCTCAGTACAGGACCTGATGGGATGCTGAGGTAGATCACATTTAGAGTGAAATCATTGGATGATGCGATGACCGAGAGATACTTGTTAGGTGTTGATGTTGGTACATATTCATCAAAGGGTGTATTGGTAAATGCGCAAAATGGGGAAGTTGTCGCTTCTCATGTCATTGAACATGATCTGTCAATGCCGCATCCAAGATGGGTTGAACATGATGCTGATGAGATTTGGTGGGGCGAATTTGTTAAGATTAGCAAAACCATCATAAGTAAATTGGCTATTGATCCCAGGGCTATCCTGTGTGTTGGCGTTTCGGGAATTGGACCGTGTGTGCTGCCCGTTGATGAGGAAGGGAAACCACTTCGCGCGGGCATATTGTATGGCATTGATACGCGTTCACAGAACGAAATTAAGCAGTATGAAGAGGTATTAGGACCGGATGAGATATTTCAGTTGAGTGGATCCAAGCTTTCCTCTTCATCTATCGGACCAAAGATTTTGTGGGTCAAAAACAATGAACCGGAGATTTACACCCGCGCCAAATGGTTTTTCACAAGCCATTCGTATATTGTTTATAAGTTAACAGGCCAGGCAACGGTGGATGTGTATTCCGCATGTTCTTATGCACCCATGATGGATATTGAGAAAATTGACTGGATTGACCGTGAAATTGCTGGAATTAATCCAAGGTCCAAGCTACCGAAAATGATATGGAGCTGCGAAGTGGCTGGCGAGGTCACTTCTGAGGCGGCTGCTCTATCAGGATTGGCGGAAGGCACACCAGTGATTGCAGGAGCTATTGATGCGGCTGCTGAAGCGATCAGTGCTGGGTTGGCACAAATCGGCGATATGATGATGATGTTGGGCAGCAGCAACTCCCTTATTGTCAGAACAGACCGCCTGATCCGCACTCCTCATTTCTGGGGTTTGAACTGGTTGGTGCCGAACACCTTTGCAGTTGTTGGTGGGATGGCCACAGTGGGAAGTCTGACACGCTGGTTCCGTGATAATTTTTCACCTCTTGAGCTGGAGGAACAAAAAGAGGGTGGCAAAAATGCTTATGTAACTTTAGCGCGGCTTCTGGATGAGTCCCCCCTTGGCGCCAATGAGTTAACCGCTTTACCATATTTCCAGGGAGAGAGAACACCCTTTGAGGACCCAGACGCCAAAGGCGTCATCTTTGGTCTGACCTTGAAGCACACACGCGCAGATGTTTACCGTGCTCTGCTTGAGGGCGTAGGATTTGGGGTGCGTCATAATATAGACGTGATGCGAATGAACGGTGTCAAACCGAAACGAATCCTGGGTGTGGGCGGGGCGACAAAGAATAAAGCCTGGATGCAAATTATTTGCAATATTGCAAACGTTAAAATGCTCATTCCAAAGCAGCATATCGGCGCTTCTTATGGTGATGCGCTTTTGGCTGGCGTTGGAGCCGGTGTATATGATAGTTTGGATCAGATCCAGGAGTGGATTGTCTATGCTGAAGAACTTTCACCTGATCCAGACAAGCATGAGCAATACTTGCTGTTTTATGAAATTTATCGCGATCTTTATAGGAGCACAAAATCCCTGATGGGAAAGCTGTCCTCAATGGCTGAGACAGGTTAATGCTTAGAAGACCACCGATCACTTGCTTTTTTTTGCCTTTTTCCCTGTGCCTTTGGGTTGAATGAATTTTGTCCAGTTCGGGATATAAAACGCGAGGAATGAAAAAACCAGGATTAGATTTGTGTAATAGGGTACCATTCTGTCAAGCACAATCTCCTGAAAGTCTTTTTGATTTTCCAATCCAACTGATAAACCAAGAAAGATCAGGATCCCTAATGGGACGAGGGCTAACCCCGCCGAACTGAGAAAACGAAGGCCAGCCTTGAGGGGAGCAAATTTCCTGATCAACAAACTCAAGATACCAATGCCATATACGCCAACTACAAAACTGATCCAAATTAAAAGCGGGATAAGCAAGAATTCGCCTGTCTTCGTAACCGGGGTTGGGAATACAAATTGTCGAAAGACTTCCAGGATGATAAAACAAACTGCGATCTGAATGATGATCGAAATGACCCACCCAAAAATATTCCAGAACTTTTTCATAACATATACCTGCCTTATTTCTTGGTTCCCTAAGCTTGGTCCATCACAGTGATTTGCTGACAATCCAAACCTCCTGATGAAACCTTATTAAAGTTGATGTTGGTAGTAGAGACTCAGCATGCAGAGTCTCTACATCACCTTAGGTTTTTCTATTGACACTTCAACAACACAATAATATGTTGGACAATTGAATTATTCATCACACGAGATTACATTTCTCAGGTGTAGATCGTTGGTTAATTAGTGAGTGATTTTTAGGTAAGGTTCTCCAACTTGGTGACCATTCCATCAATCACATCGAAACCGCCCTGCCAGAACTCAGCAGTGGAAACATCAATGCCGGCATTGCGCAATAAGGGTATTGGGGCAATGGACCCACCTGAAGAGAGGATCTTCATGTAACGCGGTTTGAATGAGTCGCCTTCTTCCTGGAATTTCTTATAAAGCGATAAAACCAGCAACTGCCCAAAGGCATAAGCATAATCGTAGAAAGGGACATTATAGAAGTGTGGGATCATCACCCATTCCCAGCGGAATTCATCAGGTATTTCCACAGAATCCCCAAATTCACTCTTCAGGTTTTCCATGTAGGCATCTGCCAGGTCATTTACCTGTGCCCCTTCTGCGATCAAATCATGAGCTTTTTTCTCAAACATGGAGAAGTAATTCTGGCGCAGGATGGTTGCAAATGCGTCATCCATCTGGCGGAAGAGCAGGTCCCGCCGAACATCCTCATTGGTTTCTTGTGCCAGGAATTTATCAACCAGCATCATCTCGGCAAAGGTGGAAGCGGTTTCTGCCAGCGGCAGGCAAGCGTGTTGGGTGAGTGCTGTATGCTCCTGAGCCATTAAGGAGTGGATGCCGTGTCCTAATTCGTGCGCCATGGTGGCGACATCATCTGGTTTTCCCTGGTAGTTGAGTAAGACCCAGGGTGTCAAATCTGGAGTGATAGTTGCACAAAAGGCGCCGCTCATTTTGCCTTTTCGGACCTGACTGTCGATGTGATCGGCGCCTAATATTCGCTTCGCCATATCGGCAAACTTGGGATCAAATTCAAAGAAGGACTCCAGGACAATGTCCGCGGCTTCATTGTATTCGTACTTCTTATCTGATTTTGCCACAGGTGCATAAACATCATAACGGCTAATCTTATCCATGCCAATTCGTTTGGCTTTTAGGCGGAAGAAACGCTGGAAATGTTTAGCATTCTGGCTGGTGACATCGAGCAAGGTCTCGATGATCTCATCCGGGATATCATTGATCAGGTTGCGGACGCCGCGCGGTGTTTTGAATCCACGTAAATCAATGTTCTCATTGTGCCAATCCCTGACAATGGCCTGATAGATTTGACCAAGAATGGGTGCATCTTCTTCATAAACACTGAACAGGGTTTGATATGCTCGTGCGCGCAGATCAGGATCGGGTTCTCTTACCAATGCCGAGAGTTCACCGCGTGTGAGCTGCGTTTCCTTGCCTTCGATTTCGATCTCGAAGGTATACCGGTTGGTGATGGAGTCATACAGCATGTTGAGGGCATTCACGCCTGTGACGTCTTTGATGTTGATGATTTTTTCTTCTGGCTCACTGAGGGTGAAGTCTTTAAAGTTGCGCATAGAAACCAACCAGTAATTATAATCACCGGAGGCTGTCAGTAATCGCTGCGCATTTTCATCATCAAGTGCCTTCCACCACAGATTGAAGAAGATGGTTTGGTTGACGATCTTCGCCTGGAATTGATCCACATGGGCAACCTCTGCTTGTGCCTCCTGGTCTTGCGTATTTGAAGCAAAAGCAAGGTATGCATAACCATTCAATCGACTCATCGACCTGTAAAAATGCTCATAAGTTGTGATAATGTTGATGAACAGGTCTTCGCTGATATCGGGTGTGAGTTGTTCTCGGTAAGCTTGAAACTCCTTGACGCCTTTCTTGATTTCCTCAAACGATGCCTTATAGTTTGGATCATCAAAACCATCAAACAGGTCTTTTAAGCTCCATGTGTTCTGAGTGTACGTTGATTTTTGTGTCATTTTCATCCTTTGTTATCTAATGCCAGTGAATAAGTTTACCTTGACTTTGCTGGTTTAATCGTTGGGTTGATTTCTTCTCGAATGATTTCTCTCAGATGATCAATTTGTCTCCTTCGTTGGGATTTATCGTCCCAGTAATACCATAGCATCCAGCCGTTGCTGGGGCCTTCGCGAATACTTTTTGCGATTTGATGGATTGAGCCGCGCTGTCCATTAAAGGAAAGTTTTCCGTCAGCCAAAACCCTTGCCGTCAACCCACCATCCCCCTCAAAATAAAGCAATTGTCCGGGCTCTAAGAGGCCATTTTCAACCAGGGTGCTGAAGGGGATCCTTTTACGGTGGCGCGGGTTGGGCGTGACAAAGATTGGCGGGTCAAATTCAAGCTGCACAACAGCGTTCACGCGGGACCTTGCCAGATCAGCATATTTTTTCTCAACTTCAATGCCAATGAAGTGGCGATGAAGCTTGCGTGCTACCGCACCAGTGGTGCCTGTGCCAAAAAAGGGATCCAGCACGACATCTCCAGGGTTGGAACTGGACAGGATCACACGATAAAGGAGACCTTCTGGTTTCTGAGTTGGGTGAGCTTTCTCACCATTAGCATCTTTCAAGCGTTCCTTGCCAGTGCAGATGGGAATGTACCAATCACTGCGCATCTGAAGGTCGTTATTCAAGCTCTTCATGGCGTGGTAATTGAAGGTGTATTTTGCGCCTTTTTCTTTTTGCATCCACAAAAGCGTTTCATGCGCATTGGTATAACGCACACCACGAAAATTGGGCATGGGGTTCGCTTTTACCCACACCACATCGTTAAGGAACCAGAAGTTAAGGTCTTGAAGGATCTTCCCAACCCGGTAAATGTTATGATAAGAACCGATCACCCAAAGGGTACCGGTTGGTTTGAGGACGCGGCGGCAAGCGGATAACCACTCTTGGGTGAAACGGTCATATTGGGTAAAGCTCTCAAACTGATCCCAATCATCATCCACTGCGTCTACCCGGGTAAGGTTTGGGCGCAAGAGTTCACCCTCTAATTGAAGGTTATATGGGGGATCTGCAAAGACCAGGTCGATTGAGTTTTCAGGTATTTCGGTAAGAATCTGGCGGCAATCACCAACCAGCACCTGGTCCAGCGGGAGTTTGTCAGCATGAT
>JGI24025J20009_10002041_pt1 | contig 14854 bp, 10 predicted proteins | sample Cruoilmetagenom3_FD_20009 | JGI IMG/M metagenome (IMG submission 20009)
TCATAAGTTGGACCAACATTTGCCGTTAGAATTATGATTACTAAAAATGTTAGAAGGGCAAATATATACCCACTTTTAAAAGATGGGCTTGTTAATTTTTTAAATATTTCTTTTATCTCTTTATAGTCAATTTTTTTATGTTTATAGTTCAATAACTTAACCCCCTAATTAATTGTTATTTTCCCTATTTTCCTTGCTATTTTCAAATATATCATAAGCTTTCACAATTTCCTGTACAATTTTGTGCCTTACTATATCCCTATCAGAAAAATATATAAATTTAATATTTTCTATTTCAGAAAGTATTTTTTGTATTACTATTAGACCCGATTCGGATTTAGACGGTAAATCTATCTGGGTAATGTCACCTGTTACCACAGCTTTTGAACCAAATCCTAATCTCGTTAAAAACATTTTCATCTGCTCAGGAGATGTATTTTGTGCTTCATCTAAAACTATAAATGAATCATTAATGGTTCTTCCCCTCATATATGCTAATGGAGCTACTTCAATTATTCCTGTTTGCATAAGTGAATAAAATCTTTCAGCTTCCATCATATCATGAAGAGCATCATATAATGGTCTTTGATAAGGATCAACTTTAGCATAAATATCACCTGGTAGAAATCCCAGCTTCTCTCCTGCTTCAACAACAGGTCTTACAAGTATAATTCTTCCTATAGTTTTATTCATTAATGCATTTATAGCCATAGCCATTGCAAGATATGTCTTACCTGTTCCTGCGGGTCCGATAGCAAAAATTATGGTATTTTCTTTAATGGCATCTATATATTTTTTCTGTCCAGCCGTTTTTGGTCTTACAACCTTGCCTCTTCCCACTACAATTGTATCGCTAATAAATTTATGAGGTAGAGTTTTTTCTCCAACTTTTATGGATTCTATGGTATAACTTACACTCTCAGGTGTTAGATTTTGATCATCATTTATTTGTAAAATCAACTCTTTTATTAAATTATAAGTAATATTTACATTTTTTTTCTTTCCACTTATAGATATTTTATTTCCTAAAGAAAATAATTCAACTTCAAAATTATTTTCTATCATATCTAAGTAGACATCGCTCTTACCCCAAAGGTCAACTATAGATTTACCTTCTTTAAACTCTACTTTTAACTCCTTTTTAAACTTTATCAAGATAAGTTCTCACCCCTTATTGTTTATCAAATACAACAATAGCACATAAAAACTAATTTTTAACAGACATAAAACTATATAAATATAAATCTCATTTTAAATAAACTAAATAAAATACTTTGGTTGAGATTGCCAAGCCTGTTCCGAGAGAGATTGCTTCGCATACGCTCGCAATGACAACCGGAATCTATCTCCTCGCAATGACAATGTTTATATTTACATACAAGAATGACAAGATATTATTTCTTATTTAGCATTTTTTAAATAGAATCTTTACATACAAGAATGACAGATACTTTTATTACATTATATTAATTTTTTAAATAGCAAACTGTAAACCTATCTTGTTAATAGTACAATTTATATGTTAAATTATTTTTGTTCAGTCTCTAAATTCGATAGTGCTTTAAAAACTAAATCTTTAATGACTTTTCCGTCAGCTCTACCAGTCACTTGAGGCATAATTTTACTCATCACTTTACCAAGATCTCTTACAGTCTTTGCTTCAACTTCTTCAATAATTGAATTAATCATAGTTTTTAACTCATCTTGAGTAAGTGGTTTTGGAAGATAAGTTTTTAATATTTCTTTTTCTTTTCTCTCCTTATCAGCTAATTCCTTCCTACCACCTTTCTCAAATTCAATTATAGATTCTTTTCTCTTTCTCACTTCTCTATTCAGTATCTTGAAAAATTCCTGTTCATCTAATTCTTTGAGTAATTTTTTTTCCTCATTTATAATACTGGCTATTAAAAGTCTAAGGGTTGAAACCTTTAATTTTTCACCCTCTTTTAATGCTTTTTTCATATCTTTTCTTATTAATTCCTGGTACATAAAAAAACTCCTATTATTTAAAAATCATTAACCTATAATAATTTAATATTTACAATGCTTTTTTCATATCTTTTCTTATTAATTCCTGGTACATAAAAAAACTCCTATTATTTAAAAATCATTAACCTATAATAATTTAATATTTATATTTGCTTTGTGGTATACTTTCGAAGACATTTTCAGTCAAGAAAGTATACCCAAAACTTCTAATTCTTTATTAGTTAAATTTTTATTATATTGCAAGACCTGACCCCATTTCCATTCATGTCAAGACCTGAATTCATTTCCTTATACATTTTATATTTTTACTCCTTTCATCTCCAAATCTTGAATTTCTTGTAATAAAACATTAGCTATCTCGCCTTTCTTAGAAGCTTTATCTTTAAAAGTCACTTTAATATAATTTTCTGAAGTTCCTCTTCTCCAATTATTATCTTCAGTAATATTTTCTATTAAGACAGTTACTCTTTTCCCGATATTGCTTTTTAAATATCTACTTCGAAGCTTATCAGCAAGCTCTAATGCTTTTTTACTTCTTTCTTTAATTATATCTGGGGATAGTTTATTATCCATTCCTGCTGCTATTGTACCAGGTCTTTCAGAGTATTTAAATACATGTACCTTACTAAAATATAGCTTTTTAAGAATCTTCAAATTTGCTTGGAAATCCCTTTCCTGCTCACCTGGAAAACCCACTATTAAATCAGTGGTTATAGCAATTTTTGGTATTTTAAATCTTATTTTATTTATCTTTTCCTGAAATTGCTTTATATTATATCCTCTTCTCATCATTTTTAGTATTCTGTCACTCCCACTCTGTAATGAAATATGCAAATGAGGACATAATCTATTGTTTTCAGATAATAAATCAATCAGTGAGGATGAAATGTTGTTGACATGTATAGAACTCAGTCTCACCCGAAAAATATTAGTTTTTTTCAATATCTCCTCAATCAAACTTGTTAAATCCGTTTCATTTTCTAATTCTTTGCCATAAATACCGATGTTTATTCCAGTTAAAACTACCTCTTTAACTCCTTCTGAAACTAAATACTTTATCTCATTTATTATCTCTTTTTTATTTCTGCTTATAGGTTTTCCCCTTACATATGGAACTATGCAATATGAACAAAAATTATCACAACCATCTTCTATTTTTACTAAAGCCCTGGTATGGGAGGAATAATTTAAAAATTCTGGCTTTGTTCTACCTAATTCTATATTACTTAACCTTGTTCTGTTTATATTAAAATTTGAACTTTTTGATATTCGTAAAATATCATCCAAAATATCTGGAAGATCTGCTTTTTTTTCATTAGGAAACACACCAAAAATCCCACTTATATCTTTCAGTTCTTCTTTGTCTCTATTTACATAACAACCCATTGCAATTACTTTACTATCTGGATTTTTTGAAATAAGTTTCCTTAACATCTGTCTTGATTTTCTGTCTGCTTGTTTTGTAACTGTACATGTATTTACTAAACAAATATCTGGATTATCTTTCTCTGATACCTTATCCCATCCTCTCAGGATGAGTTCTTTTGCTAATCTATCTGATTCATATTGATTTGTTTTGCAACCTAAAGTTTTTATATAAAATCTCAAATAACTCTTCCTCTAAATTATCTTATGTATCTTCCTTAACATTCTCTTTTAGACAAAAAAATCCTGGAATAGACATATTACTCCTTTAAATATCTATTTTTTATATATAAATAGTAGCATAAATTAACTTATAAATATCATTATTTTTTGCAATTATAATTGGCATTTTGTTAGAAATGATGAAGAATTTACTTGAAGGCTTTTTTTAGTTTGGTTATGAAATTTGTAGTTCCATTTCCGACTTTTAATCCTTTTGCTTTTGCTATTTCTTGAATAAGTTTTATCTCCTTTTTAGTCATTTTCTTTGGGGTTTCAACCACAATCTCTATTATATGATCCCCTCTCATATTTCTACCTAAATGCTGGATTCCCTTATTTTTTAATTTGATTCTCTCTCCGCTTTGAATACCTGGAACTATCTCTATCTCATCCTTACCATCAAGGGTTTCAACCATAACTTTAGACCCCAATGCAGCTTCATAAAAAGTGATTTTCTTCTTAGAAAATATATTATAACCATCACGAACAAATTGTTTATGAGGTCTTACTTCAATCTGAACATATAAATCTCCATAAGCTCCACCTCTAATTCCAGCATTACCTTTTCCAGATATTTTCAATCTTGTCCCGGTGGATACTCCAGCAGGAATATTCATTGCAAATTTAGTCTTTTCATAGACTCTTCCCTCTCCATTACATTGACTACACGGTTTTGCTATAACCTTACCCCTCCCTCTACAATTAGAACATGTTCTGGATGAAATCACATTACCAAAAAAGCTTTGACGGGTGGTTCTTATTTCACCTGCACCATTACACACAGGACAATTTTTTAACTCTCCATCTTCTGAACCAGAACCTCCACATTTTTCACATGCTTTATACCTCTCATACTCCAAGTCTTTTTTCACTCCAAATGCGGCTTTCTTAAAGGAAATCTTTATTCCCTTCAAAATGTTATCACCCATAATAGACCATGTTTCAGATCTTGTTCTAACTCTTGTTCCAAAAGAGGGTTCCCCAAAAAAATCAAATATATTTTTCAGGAAAAAATCACCAAAACCAAATTCCCTAAATATTGACGAAACAGAAGAGTAGTCAGGTCTATAAGAATCTCCAAAAACTTTATGACCAAACATATCATATCGATTTCTCTTTTCAGAATTACTTAAAACCTCATAAGCTTCAGTTGCTTCTTTAAATTTATCCTCAGCTTTTGGGTCATCCGGATTTACATCAGGATGATATTTTCGAGCAAGTCTTCTATAAGATTTCTTTATTTGAGTATTATCTGCAGATCTTGGAACTCCAAGAACCTCATAATAATCTCTTTTAGTCAATTTAGCTCACCTTAAAATAAATATTAAAATTTTTATAGGAAATTTAGCAATAATTTAATCTACCTTATAATTAGATTGCTTCGGGACTTTGTCCCTCGCAATGACAGAAATATAAATCTTTAATTATACAATAACTAAAACCAAGCTCCTCGCAATGACAGAAATATAAATCTTTAATTATAAAATATTTTTATTCTATTTTAAAGAGGGATTTGAAAATTTCCGATGGAACTTCAACTTTTCCAAACCTTTTTAACTTTTTCTTCCCAGCTTTTTGTTTCTCAAGTAATTTTCTCTTCCTGGTGACATCCCCCCCATATAGCTTGGCTGTGACATCTTTTCTTCTTGCTGAAATAGTCTCTCGGGCTATTACTTTTTTTCCGATAGCTACCTGTATTGCAACTTCAAAAAGTTGTCTTGGGATTAGCTCTTTTAACCTTTTTGCGAGTTCTCTCCCCCTATTATAAGCTTTATCTCTATGAATCATAAATGAGAAGGCATCAACAGTTTCACCTGCTAATTTTATATCCAACTTAACAATATCACTCTCTTTATATCCAATAAGTTTATAGTCAAGTGAGCCATAACCTTTGGTTTTAGATTTAAGCAAGTCAAAAAAATCAACTATAATTTCAGAAAGTGGAATTTCATATTCCAAATGAACTTGTGCTGGTGAAGGATAAGACATATTTAAAAATTCCCCTCTCTTTTCTGTGCATAAATCCATCATTGCTCCGATATATTCAGCTGGAGTATAAATTGTAGCTTTTACATAAGGTTCCTCGATCTTATCTATTCGAACATTAGTGGGAAAATCTGCAGGATTCTTTACAACAATGTCTCCCCCGGTTCCAGTTGTTATCTTATATGCAACTTGTGGAATAGTTGCTAATAGATCAAGATCGTATTCTCTTCTCAACCTTTCCATCACAATATCCATGTGAAGTGACCCCAAAAATCCACATCTGAAACCAAATCCTAAGTTAGGTGAGATCTCGGGAGTAAAATAAAGTGCAGAATCATTTAATTTTAATTTTAAAATTGAATCTTTAAGTAGCTCATATTGTCCTCCATCAACAGGGTAAAGACCACAATAAACCATCGGTTTTGGTTCTCTATATCCTGAAAGAGGTGACGATGCCCTAAAAGCCTTATCAGTAATTGTATCTCCAACTCCCACCTTTTGAACATCTTTAAATCCAGTTATTATATATCCGACTTCTCCAGCTGATAGCTTATTTAGTGGAAACATTTTTGGAGTAAATATTCCTATCTCCTCCACCTGAGTTGATACATTTTTTGCCATCATCTCAATTACAGCTCCCTTTTTAATAGAACCGTTTATTATCCTTGTAAATGCAACTACTCCTCTATAAGGATTAAAGTCTGAATCAAAGATTAAAGCTTGAAGTGGCTTATTGATATCCCCTTTTGGTGGGGGAATGTTTTTTACTATATTCTCCATAAGTTGTGGTACTCCCTCACCAGTTTTAGCTGAAACAAAAGATATATCATCACTTTTCACACCTAAAATATCTATAAGTTGTTGACTGACCTCTTTTGGTCTTGCTCGGGATAAATCTATTTTGTTAATTACAGGTATAATCTTTAATCTATTTTCTAAAGCTAAGTATATATTAGCCAGGGTCTGTGCTTGAACACCCTGAGCAGCATCAACAACAAGTAATGCTCCCTCACAAGCAGCTAAGCTTCTTGAAACCTCATAAGTGAAATCAACATGACCTGGAGTATCTATCAGATTAAAAATGTAAAAATTGCCATCCTTGTAATGATACAATATTCTGACAGCATGAGCTTTTATAGTTATACCTTTCTCGCGCTCCAAATCCATATCATCTAAGTACTGTTCAGCCATTTCCCTCTCTGGAACTGTTTTTGTTATTTCCAAAAATCTATCAGCTAAAGTGGATTTTCCATGATCAATATGGGCAATTATTGAAAAATTTCTTATAAACTTAATTCTGTCCATTTTTCATCTCAAAATAATAAAATATAAATATTTAATTTATTGCCAATTTTACTTTAATAAAAGTCTAAAATCTAAAAATAGCTTTTGATATATTATATATTGGATTAATTTAGGAAGTTTTAAATCTCTCTTTTATCACCTGAAATATAGTGCTTAATTCCTCTACCTTCATTATAAAGCATAATGCAATATAGACCATTAAGGCAAGGGTTATAGAGATTAATATAGAAAAAAGTAAACCTAATTTATATGAGGAAAGCAGGTTATAAATATAGTCATGCGCAAAATAGGTAAATACAGCCATTATACAGGAGGCTAAAAATATTTTTAAAGTAGAATATAAAATCTTTGTTCCTCCTAATCTTCCTATCTTTTTTCTAAGTAGTAAAAATAATAGTAAAAAATTAATTGAAATAACTAAAGATGTAGATAAAGCCAAACCAGCTGTCTTTAAAAATCTTATCAAAATCATGTTAAAAAATAATGTGCAGCAAATGGAAAATATCGCAACCTTTAGTGGAGTTTTTGAATCCTTTAATGCAAAAAAAGTTCTGTTTAGAATAAGCACCATCCCATAAGGAACTAAAGATAATGCAAGGTATGAAAGAACTACCGCTGTTGAAATAGTATTATTGGAAGTGAATTCCCCTCTTTCAAATAGAAACTTTACTATTGGGTATGCTAAAGAAATAATACCCATAGATGATGGGGTTAATAAGAAATTGGTTAATTTTATCCCTGATAAAAAGGAGTCTTTTAAATCTTCTATTTGACTTTTTGCTGCTTGTTTCGAAATATGTGGAAAGATAATTGTAGAAACAGCTACAGCAAAAATCCCTACAGGAAAGAACCATAAATACGAAGCATATTCTAAAATTGTTATCTCACCGCTACCTATTGAAAGAGCAAAAACTTTGTTTATCACATTATTTAACTGAGCACTTCCCAAACTTAATATAATCGGAAAAGAAAGTAACATTACCTCTTTTACACCTGTATGATTTAAATCAATATCCAGTTCATAATTAAAATCTTTATTTCTTAAGAATGGTAAAAGAAATAGAAATTGACCTATTGTTCCAATTACAATACCAACAGCAAAACTTAAAATTCCATATTTTCTATAAAGTAAAAGAAATGTTAATATTATTAATATATTCCATATAACAGTTGAGAATGCGGGGGGTACAAAACTTTCATATGAATTCAAAAGAGCACTTACTATTGCAGTTAAACCCATAAAAAGAAGAGAGAGAAACATAATTCTTGTTAATAAGATTGCTAAAGACTGCTGACTTAAATCATCCTTAAGACTGGGAAGAATTCTATATATTGAAGGAATTGTGATAAATACTATGATAATTATTAAAATAAAAATAATAATAAGAAGGTTTATAAGTGTATTAGCTAATTTTTTTGCATCCCTTTTCTTTCCAAGAGCAAGATATGAAGAAAAGACAGGTATAAATGCAGCTGATAGTATTGCATCTGCTAATAATTGCCTAAACTGATTGGGTATCAAAAATGAAATTATAAATGCATCTGTTTCCCAGTTTGCTCCAAAGAAATAAGCAAATATCTGTTCTCTTAAAAGACCAGTTAATTTAGATAAAAAAATACAAATCGTGACAATAATAACTGTGCTGGTGAACTTTACTTTAGATTTGTTTATATCTGATGTTAAATTTTTTTTCTCTTTCAATTAATCATTCCTTAAAGTTCTTTTACTAATTATTTCTTCTTAAATTTATTCTTCTTTCTTACTTACAATTGACAATTTAACATTTTAATTTAGTAATTAATTGAGATTGCTTCGGAACTTTGTTCCTCGCAATGACATATATTAATTTTAACATTTAGATTGAGTAACAATAGTATTTGAAAATTATATAGTATTTTTGATAACCTTGTATTATAATATTGCTACTTTACTTAAAAAAATAAAAATTAAACGCAGAGAGCTAAACTGGTTTAAAATAGCTAAATCTATTGCTGTTTTTAAACCAATTGAAAAAATTAAAAATTAAGCACAGGGAGGTAAATTGGCAAAACAAAGTTCTCTAAAAAGAGTTAAAACTTCAGCAAAGGTAAGACTAAGGAACAGAAAGAAGAAAGCAACTATAAAAACAGCAATAAAAGAGTTTGATAAAGTAATCGAGGAAAAGGATTTAGAGCTTGCAAAGCAGTTACTTATAAATTGTGTTTCTTTACTGGATAAGGCAAAAAGTAAGAAAATATTTCATAAAACAAAGGTAAATAGAATTAAGTCTAAACTTAGTGAGAAATTAAATACTTTATCACAGAGTTTATAACTATTTTTTTGATAATTATATTACGAAATTAACTTTAAAAAAATTGTAAAAATCAATCTCAAATATTCTAAATATTCAGTATTTTAGAAACTAATGTATCTAATTAATTTTGAGCAATTTATAAAAATAATACTCAATAAGTTAAATATTTAGTATTTTAGAAACTAAGGTCTCCAATATTATCTCAGCTTTTTGTTTTCCTCTCTTTATCCCCTCATCCGCTTCCAACAAACAGAAAAGGCAATTTCTTAAATCCTTTTTAGAAAAATTCTTTTGTTGATTTTTAAGTTTTTTAATAGCAAAATTTTTCGCAGATAAAATTTGTCCCATCTGTTTTATATCTATCTTCTTTTCAATTAAAGATTTTATTTTTAAGAGTCTTTTAAAATACCATCTCATTGTCCCCAAAATTCTTAAACTCTCAATTTGAAGTTTTCCAGGTTTGGTTCTAAAAAAAATAGATCTTAAAGAACTATATGCTTCACTTTCTTTCTTCTCACTTAAATAGTCTAAAAATTTAAAAATATTTATATCGGGATTTCCAGCAACAAGTAATTGTACAGTTCTTTGGTCTATGACTTCTCCCTTTCCAACATAAAGTGCAAGTTTTTCTACCTCGCTTTCTAAATTCCATAGATCATTACCCAAAAAATTTGTGAGTAAATAGACAGCAGCAGGATTTATCCTGACTTCTCTCTCCCTACATCTCTCTCTAACCCAACTTTCCAAACCTCTGAATGAAATTGGTCTAAAATCGTAAACTTTGCCCATCTTTCCAATAAAATTTTTCAATTTATCCCTAATTTTTCTGGTTGAATTTTTTAGATTTGAATTATCCCAAACAGTTTCTGCTATTAAGACTAAACAACAATATGGAGATGGTGATTTTGCATATTCAATAATCTTTTCTAATTCATCATTAGATAATTTATGAACATTTCTTGCTATAACAAGTCTTTTTGGTGATAAGAAGGGTAAAGTCTTGCAGACATTCAATATATCATCTACTGATACCTTTAAAAAATCAAATTGCTGGAAGTTGAGTTCTCTTTCACTATCATCGCCAAATCTCATTTTAAGTCGAGATATTGATTTCTCAATTTTCCAATTATTTTCCCCGGTCAATAGATATATTGGAAGTAAAGACTCTATGCTCTTTTTATTAGAATTTTTAAAACTATTATTTTTAATCATAACTTTAATAATTATATTATCTTTCGGTTAGAATTTTCCAATAATTATTTTTTACAATTATATCTATGTCCCCTAACTCATCTGTACGGAGAACGTTGGATTTAATCTTATTTAAAGAATTGATTGTTTCTTCTGATGGATGATTGTATTTATTATTTAATCCAACTGATATTATAGCTACCTTAGGTGAGACAGCTCTTAAAAATTGGTAAAAATTAGCATCTTTACTTCCCTGATGAGGTACCTTTAAGATATCAGCTTTTATTAAATAGTTGTTACTATCATTATATACATCATTATTTATGGATATATCTTTTAAACTATTTGATTTATTCATTGTTGGATTTTTTAAGCTATTTAATATCTCTCTTTGAGCCTGAATTTCAATGTCGCCAGTAAAAAGTATCTTTTTATTCTCATATTCTAATAAAAGAACTAATGATTGATTATTTATATTCTCTTTTAGATAGATAATATCATCAGGTTCTGGCCAGATTGGAATTAAATTCAACTTTGAAGATATTCTCAGAATATTTTTTGACTTTACACTAAATAGAGGTATTTGTTTAGTATTAATTATTTCTAAAAATAGATTATATCTTTCAATAACAGATTGGTCGCTTTCAGAAAGATCTAAGTTACCCATTAAAACTGAATTAATCGGAATCTCATTTAATACCTCTATTAATCCACCTATATGATCTGAATGTGGATGAGATAGAATAACTAAATCTAATTTTTTAACACCTCTTAGATAAAGTTTTTTTACAATATCTTTACCTTCAGGACCCCCATCTATAAGAATATTAATTCCTTCAGGTGTTCTGACTAAACAGGCATCACCATTGTCAACATCAAAAAAAGTAAGAGACAGATTCTTTGGTGGCAGGTATAAAAAAACCTGGTAAGCAAATACAAGTACTGTTAAAAAGATTATTAAATATATTATAAATTTTTTATTGAATTTTTGATTTATATTATTTTTTTTTAAGAAACTAACTGTAAACAATAGAAATAGATAATACAAAAATACCAAATGGATAGAAAATTTTGAAAAATATAACTGACCATATGGAATATTAGAACAGACTTTACTTATAAAAAATAGATAACCTGTTGCTTTATCTAAAACCCATAAAAAAGGATAGATCATTTTTTCAAACAACAAAGAGAGCCAAGCACAGATCATACCCAAACTCATTATCAAGGTTGATACGGGAAGAGCCAAGAAATTACTTAATATTGAAACTATTGAGAATCGCTTAAAATGATAAAGGGTGATGGGAGCTATAACTAAAAGCACTGAAAATGTAATCGAGAAGGTATTAGTTAGAAAATTTGATTTATTGCCAAGGAGTTCATTAATTATAGGTGAAATCAAAAGAATTCCAGCAACAGATAGAAAAGAAAGCTGAAAACCTATATCATATATTGAGAATGGATCATGTAGAGTAATTAATAACCCTGACGTTAAAAGAAGAGCTACTGAATCCCTTTTTCTTCCCAAAATTAATGCCAGCATTGTTAGTATTGTAATGATTGAGGCTCTTATAATTGATGCTTCATAACCAACAAGATAAGTATAAGATAGAATAATCACTATTATTATAAGAATTTTTTTAAAAAATGAGAGTCTAATGAGCTTTGAGATAAACATTATAGAAGAAGCAATGACAACCATGTTAGCACCTGAAATTGCCAATATGTGGAGTAAACCCGATTTAGTAAAGTGATCAGTTGTTTCTGGTAAGATTTCACTTCTATCACCCAAAATCGTACCAATTAAGAAAGGAGCGTATTTATGATTCATATACTTTTTAAAAACTGCTTTAGCCTTATCAGTTATATGCTTTCTAATCCTGGATAAAAGAGGTGTTGAAGTCCTTAGAATTTTACTGGTATTTGTTATGAGTTTTGTTTGAATCCTTTTATTATATAAATACTTTTCCCATGAAAATTTTATAGAATCTTTTATTTCAATTTTATTTAATTTTCCCAGGACAGTAATACCCTGACCTAAAAATATAGAATCCTTATGATTTTTATAAAATAATGTTACCTGAGTTCTTTCATTTACTTTCCACTTATTTCCTTCAAATTCTAAATATTTAACATCCAAAAAGAATGACACAGAATTTTTAAAAAACATTGGTCTTGAACAAACAGTTCCCTCTAATGTAACATCTAAATTCCTCTCTGAAAATTTCAATAGAATACTATTTGACATTCTATTTATAACCAGAGTAACTATTAAAATTCCAATCAGGAAAAATAATGCTACTATCAGATATTTAATAAATTTTGTTCTATGTATGCTATAAGAAATAAGTATTAATAAAAAAATTGTGAGGATAATTAGAAGTAGTGATAGGGAGAATTTATAATTAAAACCTATTATTATTCCTATTAAATAGGAAGGTGTAATCCAATATATCCATGCTTGTAGGTTCTTCTTTTTCAAATCAAAAACCTTGAAAAATATTATATTTGTACTTTATCCTTTATCTCTTCAAATTTAGAGGGTCCTATTCCTTTCACATTAAGTAGTTGCTGTATGCTTTTAAATCTTCCAATATTTTTACGATAATCAATTATCCTTTGAGCCAATGTGGGTCCTATTCCCGATAATTTCTGCAAGGTTGATGAATCTGCATTATTTATATTTATTTTTTGATTTAACATTGAGTCTGAATAAAAACTATCTGATGAAACAACCTCTCCTTTCTTTGGAACATATATTCTCGCCTCATCAGATAATATTTGAGCCAAGTTTAAAAGATGAATATCGGCTTCTTCTGTAAAACCACCGGCTTTTTGAATTGCATCATAGACTCGCCCTCTATCCTGGATATAATATACTCCAGGATATTTAACTTCTCCACAAACATGAACAACAATTTTTAAATTATCTAATCTAACACTGTCATTTTCACCTGAAAAATTATTATCACTACTCTGAAAATATTTATTCTTTTCAATTTCAATCTCATTTTGGTTTTTATAAATTGAAGAAAGATTTTGATTATTCTGATGGTTATCTATTGGGACAAGTAGTTTTGGTTTTGAATTAAAATACAAATAAACACCTGTAATAATCATAACTATTGCTAGAAAAATCACAGCCAAAATTTGCCATTTCTCATATGTCAAATTTTTAAAATAATAAAATTTTGATTTTGCTACATCCTTTACTATATCTAAGTAGTAATTCGCTTTTTTCCTAATTAATTCCATCTAAAAACTCAATAAAAAAATTATTATTTCTAAGATTTTTTAATTTTTACCCCTCTCCCTTCCCTCTCCCACAAGGGGAGAGGGATTATGAGGAATACCAATAATTTTCCTAATCAATATTTATTAAATTATAGCATATATGTATATTTATGTAAATATATAAAATAATTATTAACAATAAAAATTTGGGGGAAATTACAGAAATATTTATGAATATTTGAGTGTTTTTTGGATTTTAGAAAATGTTTAGTGTATTAAAAGGAAGGTAAAGAAGATTAATATATTGCTAAGGGTTCCAATGCCTGGATTTATGATAAATTATTAAATTTATTAATACTTTTAAAACAAATTTAGTGAGTTAGGAATTTATAATTACTTAGCTACTATACATTTTGGACTTCATAGTTACTTAACTACTATATTTATTAGTTTATTTGGAACCGTTACAAATTTTATTATCTTTTTATTTTTTATAAATTTTTGTGCATTTGGTGATTTTACTGCTATCTCTTTTATCTCCTCATCTGATATTCCAACGAGGGTTTCAACCTTATCTCTCAATTTACCATTTACCTGAATAATCAGTGTGAACTTTTCCTCAAAAACTATTTTTTCATCCCACTCAGGCCAGGATTGCATATGAATACTTCCTTTATGACCCGTTTTCTCCCACAGTTCTTCAGCCATAAAAGGAGCAATAGGTGCTAGTAGAATTATCAATATATCTATTGTCTTAAACCAAACTTCTTCAGAAATATTTTTATCCAATTTACTATATAAAAAATTAACATACTCCATTAAAGCTGCGACAGCTGTATTAAATTTGAACTTTTCAAAATCCATTGTTACTTTTTTAATTGTCTTGTGCATCATCTTTTGTACTTCTTTATTACCACCTTCATCATTAATTGATGGTTTCTGCTTAAATACTAATGGTCTTTCTTTAAGTATTAGCCTCCAAACTCTCTTTAAAAACTTAAAAACACCATTTATTCCTCTGTCATTCCATATAGCATCCTGTTCAAAAGGTCCTAAAAATAATTCATAGGCTCTTAATGCATCAGCACCATATTTATCAACTACTTCATCAGGACTTATTACATTCCCTTTGGATTTTGACATCAATCTCCCGTCTGGAGCATGCATCATACCCTGATTTAATAACTTGCTAAATGGTTCATAAAAAT
>JGI24025J20009_10002045_pt1 | contig 14844 bp, 11 predicted proteins | sample Cruoilmetagenom3_FD_20009 | JGI IMG/M metagenome (IMG submission 20009)
AGGGATTATAAGGTTATAAAATTATTGGTTGTTTTTACGCCTAAAACTGGAAAAGAAACAAGTTAAACCCTAAATTTTTGCGGAGTTACGGTTATATAGGTTTTACGTCGAAGCCTGACGTTCGAGTATCTTAGGTCCAAATGGAGAGCGGGTATAACGAAGTTGATACGAGAGCTTCTATCCTGACTTAGATCTAGGATGGTATGGACATTTAGATCCATGACATTGATCATTTAGTTGATAGCTTTTGCATCTACCTGTGACTTTGCTCTTGGGCAATTCATACCCCATCTTCTTGAGTTCCATTATAGCTAGATTCAGTGTAGTGTAGGTACTAAGTGTACAACACCTTGGTCCCCCCAATCTAGCTATCCGTCTGATGGCTTCGCTAGCGCTTTCTAGAGCTTTAGTTCTCTCTTCATCGTGAAACGGTGTTGATTTAGAGATTATGCTCATGGCAATTCCAATGCCAGTCCCTGCCCCGCAAATTCCAAGGAATCCGCACCCACCAGCAGGGACCATCAATCCTCTCTTCAAAGCTTCCTTGATATCCGCTTCAGAAAAATCGTAGCCACTATTCTTGAGGGAGGCGATCAACATACCAGCCACCAATCCATGATGCCAAGGACCGTGGAAAGGCAAATGTTCAGATGCCACCCAGCACTTTCTTAACTCTTCTATTATCCTCTCATACATTAGAATAGGGTCTTTTTCTTCTCTTTTTGGAACTATCTCAAAAAGAATAGGTATGAACTCTTCATAATCCTCCATCGACAAATTGTCATACTTTAGTCCTATCTGCATAAAATCTTCATATAAATATATTTTTTTGCACTCTTCAAACTCTTCTGGTTTCATCATGCCTTCAATTGCTTGAGATNCAAGCATTTCGTTAACTAAGCCATTCGGAATATTTAAATTTGCTTGTCGCCATTTTATTACTATACGATATCACCCAAAAACTTCGGAGGTGCTGAACGGAGTCACGAGGTTTTCAATCAAAGCCAATCGGGAATAGTTCGACAAGAGGAGCTTTCAAACTGAACTCTTATAGAAGTGAATTCGTGCTTCCCTAATTACTTCATGACAAACAGCTACTTTTCAAAGTATTGGAGCTCCAGCTCACGCAGGCAGGCAGCAATAGCAAAGATAGTGAAGGCACCCAACAGAAGCCCGGTTATTAACCTGGAGAAGTTGACGCTTTCCCAAAGACCCAAATAAGTCTGTCCTACACCATCGATGGAAACAGGAAGGATGCATATCATGGCTAACAAAAGGGCGAATTTCAAGTTGATCTTGAATTTCTTAAAGAGTGCCAACAACAAACCCGCGGCATAGCCAATGCGTATTCCCGTGCATCTCGCGCAGTAGGGAAGCTGATTTCCGTTCAGAGAAAAAGAACGTGTGGGTATCTGATGACAGAAAAAATCTCCCTGTTCATAAACCCAACGCCAGGGTTGAGCAAGCTCTTGGAATTCCTTATTATCAAGTGCAGTCAGATCTGGCAGGGAATTTGGAGGTATAGCTAAAGGAGCTAAAAAAATTAGAACTGCGTTAACAATAAGAAACACAGCGAGCCCAATTAGAATAGAGGTGACTAGGTAATGCAAGGCGGGTTCTATCTTAGCCGTTCCAAACTGGTTCGCCCATTGAACTTCCGCAAATTCGTCTTTCATAGCTATTATGAAGAGCATCGCAATTGGTGCTAAAGCGAAACTTATTCCATTTAAGCCGCCCGAAGCCATCGAAAAAAAGGTGAGAATAAGAGTGGAGCGATAAGCCATCTTTTTGTAAAGCAAGAACGCTGCAACAATAGCGGGGAGCGTTAAAAGTATAGAAAGCACTAGTTTATAAAGTTGGAAATTAACAAACCCGAGAATGTTTTCCCGCAGACCAATAGTATTTCCTTTGCCCAAGTCAACGACTCCCTCTCCTCGGGGTACTCTTATTTGTTCAAGTTCTTTTTCACCAACCGCTTGGGACGAAGGACCAGCCCACACTTCCATCCTAGTCGTTTGATATCCGCCTTTGCTTACGGTCATATTATAGGTTCCAATTGGTCCTTTAATGATGAAGTTCCCGTTTGGACCTGTCTGCGCTGAAGCGTTCCCCATCCTGATTTGAGCCCCTTTGATGGGCTTTTCGGTGCTGGCATCGATAACCTTGCCTGAGAGTTCTCCCTCTCCTTGGAGTAGGCTATCAGTCAAACGCACGTAGGAGAATATACCTAAAAAGGACCAGAGGACTATGCCGATCAAGCAACATATAGGGAGTACAGTACTCCAGGCAATTTTCTTTCTCATCCTTATCTACTTCCATTTTCAGGGATTTAGTAGAAAAATAGAATTGGGGGATAAATAACTTTTGAGTCTGGCCCCATAATTGGGCAATTATCCAGTTTATTGGTTCAGAATTCTGTAGGTGCCTTTTGCCATAGAGAAATAAGCTCATCCAGCTCTTCTTCAGTGCTACTCAGGAGAAGATCAATTTGCCTCATGACTTTCTGGTCTATTTTGTCAGCCCCAAGCAGGTCATATATTTGTTTCAGTCTTTCCACTATGTTTCCACACCCTGCCCCAAATTTTGAGTGGATGTCCGCCTCTTCGGCTCCAATTTTGCTTAGGTACTCAGCACATTTATCATTCGTGAATTGAAGCCACTTGAAAGTCAGTATTTGAGGGAGTACATAAGTCTCTCTCAAAGCTTCAATTTCCCTTTGGCTGCATTTTTCCCAGTTCATTCAGGCGTCATCAATTTCGTTTCGGTACGCATACAGAGCATCTCTAATCCCAAGAGAATTTCAACGTCTATTATTCCACGAGAGGCAAGACTCCCTCTCAGGTCCCCCAAATAGTATGAAGTTTCCTCTATGCGTTGTCTGTTCCTTTCCTGAGCGCATTTAAGCCTTTTATCCAATTCAATGGGCTCACCCACCTTTTGATAGGTCCAAACAAGTCCCTTTTTGTACTGAATCCTGTTTAGAGCATTCCTAAAATCTGGAATGGAAACGGGGATGTATGACGAGTTAGCTTGGCCAGGAAATAGAGTAGAAATAGGATCGTTATACCAGACTATGTCCTTGTTTTCGTCGTAACCTACAAGGACAATCATGTGTGAACCTGCCTCCCCTGTGCTAACCCCTAGCTCTTCTGAATAATAGGGTAAGGAGAGGGGATCAATGTTGGTGAGAACTGGCGTATCCTTCTCGATACATTTTTTGACTCGGTTCCAGTATTCATTCCATTCTGTTCCATCCAAAGGAAGGTAAGGGTCTACTGCATCGGGTACCCAAACGTTTGTTTTGAATCCGTAGAGGTCGCCAAGAAAATAATAATTGTTTAGGCTAGTGAGATCACTTGGCATATGCAAAGCAGTCAGATATCCAAATGAGGATGCCCAGCCGGTATAATAAATTTGTTCTGGAATTGAAATATCTATCCCCAGATACTCAAAAACCATCTGAGAAGAGAACATTCCACAACCTGCTGGCATGTCTGGGTCATGACCAACAAAGGGAACATCTTCTATGAGGTGCTCCCGTGCTCTTTCAAAAGGGACCAGACGCAAAAACGTCAATGAGACCGCTATAGCCATAGGAGTATAACAACGACGAAACACACTTCTCTAATTTTCATTGGATGAGGTTTTTACTCTGAAGAATAATTCTTTGCGTGAACTACTCCCAGCTAGCGCAAGGAGACTTCCCGCCGATAAAGTTAAATGAGCGCCGTTTTATGCCTCCATCATTGCTATTCTGTTTGGGTTCTATGCTTGCTATGACTAGCCTATTGCAGCACGGATGCGATAGCGTTTGCCATCTGAGTGGTCGAAGCGGTGCCCTCCATATCATAGGTTCTAACCTTTCCTTCTCTTATAACCTTGGCTACCGCTATGCCTATCTTTGAGGCCAGCTCTTTTTCACCCAACCAATCAAGCATCTGTTTGGACGCAAGAATCGTAGCAATAGGATTCACCTTGTTCAGTCCTGCATGTCTCGGAGCGGAGCCGTGAGTGGGCTCAAACACTCCGTAGTTGTCCCCTATGTTACCGGAAGATGCAAATCCAAGACCGCCCACCATTTGGGAGGAAAGATCGGAAATTATGTCTCCATAAAGATTTGGAGCCACCATCACCTCGTAGTCGAGAGGATTCTTTAACAGCCACATGCCAAGTGCATCAACATTTGCATTATCAGCCTTTATGTTTGGGTACTCTTTTGAGACTTGATTGAATACATCCAAGAACAGCCCATCAGCCGCTCTCACCACGTTTGCCTTGTGAACGCAGGTAACTCTCTTTCTATTATTTTCTTTTGCAAACTCAAAAGCAGCCCGAATGATTCTCTCCGATTTTCTTCTTGTGATTATCTTCAGGGAAACAGCAGCATCGGGAGGACACTTTTCCATTCCCTTGATTTTTAGCATTTCTTCTGGTACTCTGTCAAACTCGATCCCCGAATACAGGTCTTCTGTGTTCTCTCTGAATATCACCAGGTCGATTCCGTCTTTATAATTCAGCGGATTGCCTTCATATGCATAGCAGGGTCTGAAGCATATGTAAAGATCAAACATCTGTCTTATTCTCACGATCGGACTCCTATAGCTCAGGCCCTTTCCTTGCAGTTTAGGAGATAACTCTTTTTGAGCCACCCTTGAAGGCTTGGAGGTTATCGCACCAAAGAGAGAACAATCGGTTTCTTTCATTGTCTTTACTGTTCTCTCTGGCAGGGGCTCTCCCTCGTTTACCCAAAACTCCCATCCCACATCCGCAGGAATGTATTCGGCGTCCAAGTCCACCTTATCCAAAACTATTTTTGCCGCCTTCAAAACATCAATTCCAACGCCATCCCCAGGCATCCAAGCAATTTTGTATTTCGCCATGATTTGGATAGATAGCGTATTTTGTATTTATATTTTGTTTATCTATTTACGAAGATTCCTGGTCCCGAGTTTATCTTTAAAAATAACTCCAAGAGAAGCGAAGAGACCGCCAATACTCTGTGTCATGTAACTGAAGTACCAAGGAGCTGCGGCATACTCCTCTTCAGTTATCATACCGGAAAAGAGCCCACCATCGTATGAAAAACATATCAGTATGTTAATTATCACAAAAAATGCTCCCACGAATGATAAGGGGTGATGATCTCCGAGATCTAGGTAGCAAAGAGCTAAAGCCCAAAAACAGGTATAATACACGATCGATACTGCGGGGTAGGTCCAGTCAGTCACACCATAGATGCCGTATGCAGTACCATACATAAAAGTGGAGATCAGGATGATTCCGCAAACCAAAAACCCATATTTGGTTTTAGAGGAGTTTTCTTTTTAAAGCTTAGTTAGCCCAACGAAGAGGAGGATGCCACCCGCCATCATAACCGGATCGCTAAGGTACATAAGCTTCCACAAGGTTGGAGTGAGATTCAGCGAAGCCTCTATTATTTTACCAACGACCAGGGTGACTAGTCCTATTTTGTAGGCTGGGTTGGATCGGCCAGTCTTTAGAATAAAAATAAAAGGCAATGGCAGCAGGAAGATGCTTGTTATGATCCAAACAAAAAGCAAGGGTTCCATGGTGTTGACTCATGCTCCGTCTTTGAATTCTTTTAACAAAGTTGTTTGCTATTTAAAATAATATCTCCTAGAGCAAATCAACTTTGGCTTACGCACAAAAACCATGCATGTTGACTTTTGCTTTTGTTTTCCATATCACATGACAAAAGGAGAATATTTGAAAGGTACCTCAGAAAAGGCATACCAAACATAAGCCTAGCTCCTAATTACAAGAATAATTTGACAGGAAAACATAGATGAGAAGCAACAAATTTATTATATTGAATTATATTGATTTTAATAGTAAGCTACTATGGGGAAAAATGCAAAAAAGAGTGTTTTGCTTAGTGAGTGTATTCCTAATTGGAGCTCTATTCCTAAGCTCTTGCGGATGTATAAAAGAAACTAAAGAAGAACCTAAGAAAGTTTTTGGAGGCGAGAAAATGAAAATCCCTCCAGGCAGGAAGGTGTATGAGAACAAGGAATGGGGAATTAGAGTTGCGTATCCCCCCGAGTGCCAAGTAGAAACAGAACGTAAAACATGGAAAGGCGTAGCATTCTCATTTAAAGATGAGGAGCTTGGTGATGCGTTTGGGATTAGCTGCGAAAAAATAGGAAAAGATTTTGATCTTGCATCCTATGCTGCTCAACATGCAGGTGCTGATAAGGAAGATTTAGAAGACGTTACCGTAGGGGGAAAGCTTGGAAAGATGGAAAAACATAAAGAATACGTCATGCCTGGAGTGCCGCCCGATTTATGCGTCTGGGCTTATGCAGTCCACAAAGGAAGAGTCTTTGAATTCCTTTTTGGGGGACAAGAGAGTGGCCCACAAAAAGGAATATGGGAAGAAACAGGTAATAGAATGCTTGACACAGTTGAATTCTTTTGAAGAAGATAACGAAAAAAATTTCAATTCTACTCCTTCTTTCTCTTTTCTCTTTTTGATTAACCCGCTTATGTTCGATCTTCTTAACCGAAATGGAAAAAATATGCAGTGACTATAATAGAGGTTCGATGAAGCTTGGTGGAGGATTGACACTAGAGAGACGAAAAAAAAATTAGATTGGTGGCGAGGTTTTTTATAATAAAAAGTTGTTTAAGTTTTTAGTAGCATAAAGGGGGATTGCATGAAAAAAACAATTATTGGAGTAATCATGTGCATTTTTGTTTTGATGTTAACAGGATGCATATCATTTCCAACGGAAAAAGGTGCAGGATCAATAAGTACAAGTGGTGAACAAAAACCCAACTTTGTCATCATCATGTGCGATGATATGGGATACGGAGATTGGAATCGGGGAGGTAATCCCACTATTCGGACACCAAATCTAAACAAGATGGCAGATGAAGGTGTGCAGATGACACAGTTTTACTCAGGTGCTCCTGTGTGCTCTCCATGCCGTTCTGCACTCCTGACCGGAAGGAATTGCATACGCACTGGCGTCATAAAAGTATTTTTCCCAGGCAACACACGAGGAATGTCGCAGGATGAGACCACCATTGCAGAAGCGTTGAAACCCCTCGGGTATGCAACCGCATGCATCGGCAAATGGCACCTGGGAAGCAAACACGAGTATCGGCCGTTGCGTCAGGGATTCGATTATCACTATGGGCTTCTTTACAGCAATGACATGTATAGTCCGGATCTTTGGAGAAACGATAAACGGATTGAACACCCAACTGATCAAAGCACTCTCACGAAAAGATATACCGAGGAAGCGATTGCTTTTATAGAGCATTTCAAAGACCGACCATTCTTCCTTTATCTTCCACACACAATGCCTCACGTTCCGCTTGCCGCCTCAGAGTTTCGTGGCACTTCAGAACGCGGTTTGTATGGAGACGTGATCGAGGAAATTGACTGGAGCACCGGACAGATTCTCGCAACATTAGACCGCCTCGGACTTAGCGAGAATACTCTAGTGATCTTCACCAGCGATAATGGCCCTTGGACGATAAAGAAGCAGGATGGCGGATCTGCTGGACTTCTCCGCGGAGCCAAGGGAGACACGTGGGAAGGGGGCATGCGCGAACCATTTATAGCTCGGTGGAAGGGTCGTTTGCCGGCCGGAGAGGTCTGCACTGAGGTAGGATCTGTGGTGGATTTCTTCCCTACTTGCATAAAGTTAGCAGGTGGTATCATTCCAACAGACCGCCCTATTGATGGTATAGACCTGATGCCTTTTGTGCTTGAAGGTAAAACATCTCCTGAACGTGCGATCTACTACTATGCTGCTGAACATCTAACGGCCATTCGAAAGGGCAAATGGAAACTTCATTTCAGTTACTATGACCACAGTAAAGGAGGGTATGCAATAGAGAAAAATTGGGTCACACCAAAAAAATCGCTATTGTTTGATCTGGAAGTCGATCCATCCGAGCGTTTTAACCTTGCTGGCGACTATCCGGACGTTGTGAGAGAATTGACAGAGGTTGCAGAACAATACAAAGAGGAGATTCGAAGAAACGGAGAAAATGAAGACTTGATTGAATGGTTTATTAAAGACTGGAAAGGAGAAATTCTATCTGGGAAAATAAGGGAGCCCTCAAATTAAAGGACTTGAATGGGCTGGCAAGGAGATAAGAGTTCCATTTAGCACTGATTTTAAAAAGGAAAAGAGGAAAGAATGACAGCAAAAGGTAGGTTTGGAATGAAATAACACCATATCCAGCTTGAGGGTAATCAATCATTCGTCGTTATTATAGAAATTACAGGAAGCATTTTATAGGAGGAGTGAAATTTAACCAAAAGAGATGAAATGAAAAAAATAATATTGATAATGGGTGGTCTAATCTTAATGTTTGTTATCTGTCAAACAACAGCTTCTGAAGTGCGTAAAATGAAATTTCAATAGATAGAAATACGATAGACCAAGTGTGTCCTGCAATTTATGACACACATGTGGTTTATCAGGATAACAGAAATGGAAACTGGGATATCTACAGGTACAATTATTATAGGATACTGAAAGCCCGATTGCAAATAATTAAAAATAAAATAATACAATTTGGAAAAATATCCTTTAATTTTTTTGTTGAATGGTGGACAGCATGCTGGGGTTCCCATGAGCTCGCGCATCATAGTACAACCCAGCACGACGGGCTGCTTAACTTCTGGGTTCGGGATGAGACCAGGTGAACCAGCCCTCCATGACCGTCCAACCAATTTTTAGAGTTATTTTGCGTATAAAAAGCTTTGCATACGTGAAGAGTCAAGTGGATTGAGCCAGTAGAATGGACGTTTAGTAACTGCGGGCTGAACACCTCGTTGCCTCGATGCTTACACCCCAGTCCTATCAAACCTGTCTTTTACAGGAGTCCTACGATGCCTCGTTTTAGGTCAAGCTTCGTGCTTAGATGCTTTCAGCACTTATCTTTTACAGCGTGGCTGCCCAGCATTGCCTTATCAGACAACTGGTAGACTAGTGGCTGCAAACCCTTGTTCCTCTCGTACTAAAGGGTTTTTACCCTCAGGCATCAAACATCTCTAGAAGATAGCATCCAACCTGTCTCACGACGGTCTAAACCCAGCTCACGACCCCCTTTAACGGGTGAACAACCCTACCCTTGGCAGCTTATGCACCACCAGGTTGGGGGGAGCCGACATCGAAGTAGCAATCCTCCAGGTCGATAGGGACTCTCACTGGAGACGACTCAGTTATCCCCGGGGTAACTTTTCTGTTATCACTAACCCTCATCAAGAAGGTTTAGTGGTTCGCTAGGCCTTGCTTTCACAACTTGGATTGTTATTGTCCCAATCCAAGTAAAGCCACCTTTTGCCCTTGCACTCTGCGGAAGATTTCTGACCTTCCTGAGGTGACCTTTGGGCGCCCTTGATATCTTTTCGAGGGCGTGGCACCCCACCCAAACTGCCCACCTACAGGTGTCCTTCTTTCGAAGTTAGTGACACAATTTTAGGAGGGTGGTGTTTCATCGACGGCTCCACTTGAGCTGGCGCCCAAGCTTCTCAGCCTCCCACCTACGCTACACAACTAGAATCGCATCACAACAGCAGGCTGCAGTAAAGCTCCACGGGGTCTTTGCTCCCTTCTAGAGAGTACTGGACTATGCACCAGTAAGTCAATTTCACCAGGTTCCTCGCAGGGACAGCATGGCTCTTGTTAATCCATTCATGCAAGCCGCCAATTAAGCGGCGAGGTATTACGCTACCTTAAGAGGGTCATAGTTACCCCCGCCGTTTAGCGGTCCTTCACACCGTTGAACCGGTGATTCAGATACCGCCACTGGGCAGGACTCAGCGGCAATACTAATCCTTTCGGACTTGCTGCCACCTATGTTTTTATTAAACAGTCAGAGCCACCTTGTTACTGCGACCAGCCTTTCTCAAGGCTGGCACTCTATCTACCAAAGGTACAGAGCTAATTTGCCGAGTTCCCTTGCGAGGATTAAGCCTGCTACACCTTAGCCTTCTCGGCTAGGGGCACCTGTGTCAGTTCTCGGTACGGATCCAAACACTACATCCCAACAGAGTTTTCATGGATACCTGGGATCAACCAAATCCATCTCAAACGACGGACCCATCACGCCTTGGTCTGGTTCTCACCTTTACGGTTCTCCCCAGACTTAATACGCTTGGACAGAACGATGATTCTGCAAGGTCTACCCGGATATGTCCTCCGTTGGACAAATGTGTCTGAAGTGCAGGAATATTAACCTGCTTCCCTTTCGACGTGTTCGGTTAAGGCACGCCTTAGGACCGACTAACCCTCGGCTGACGAACATTGCCGAGGAACCCTAGCCCTTTCGGTGGTCAGGATTCTCACCTGACTTTGGCTGCTACTTATGCCAGGATTCTCGTTCGAACGCGGTCCACTGGAGCTCACGCCCCAGCTTCTCTCCACGCACGACGCCTCCCTACCCAATTGCTTTCGCATGCTTAGGTATCGGTATTTGACTTTAGCCCCGTCCATTTTAATCGCCCACGACCTCGGCTAGTGAGCTGTTACACACTCTTTAAAGGATGGCTACTTCTAAGCCAACCTCCTAGATGTCTTGGGTCATAAACGGATTTTGTTCTATAGCACTTAGCCAAAATTTGGGGACCTTAACCTAAGGCTGGGTTGTTTCCCTTTCGGATACCAAGCTTACCCCAGATACCCTTACTGCCCTAGCTCTACGAGGGTGACGCATTCGGAGTTTGATAAGATGCCGAGGAATTTCTTCCCCTGCCACACCTATTCAGTGCTCTACCACGCCACCTCTCTAACTAGAGGTCTACCTGCGAGTAGTTTCGGGAGGAACCAGCTATCGCCAGTCTAGATTGGTCTTTCGCCCCTATGGACAGCTCATCCGAGCGAATTGCACGTCAGCACCGGTTCGGTCTTCCACCCCACTTTCATGGAGCTTCAACCTGGCCACCCATAGATCGACTGGCTTCGGGTTTTTCACCAAAGACTGAGGCGAACTCACCTCTCTTCTCGTTACCTGCAAGAGATCGCTTTCGCTGCGGCTCCGCAATTTGCTTGCTTAACCTTGCCTTTGACAAAAACTCCCTGGCCCGTTTTTCGAAACGGAAAGATGGACACTGCTCCACAAAAAGTTTCCTCGCTTTCATGCCCATCGAGTCTGTAACCATCTGATTTCACGCTCTTTTCACCCCCTGTTATGGGTGCTTTGCAGCTTTCGCTCACGCTACTATTCCACTATCGGTTTCAAGCGATATTTAGGGTTGGAAGTTGATGCCTCCCAGATTCATACGCGAATTCCAACGCGCACTACTCAGGTTACCCGGCAATCTTCCTCAGCTTTTCCTCCACAGGGCTGTCACCTTCTATGGCATGGCATTCCAGCCAACTTAGAGTCCGGCTGATAGGAAGTAACCGGGACCTACAACCCCACATCTCCTCCAGCTCTTCGCTGAAGGATTCGGTTTGCCCTAAGGGGTTTTCGATCGCCTTTACTAACCCCATCTCAATTGATTTCTTTTCCTCTGCCTACTAAGATGTTTCAATTCAGCAGGTTCCCAATCCTTACGGATCACCATCCGAAGACGGTAGGAAGTCCCATTCGGCAATCCCTGGATCATAGGCTCCTTGCGCCTACCCAAGGCATATCGCAGCTTGGCACGGCCTTCTTCGGTGCTTGAACCAAGCGATTCATCAAATGGCGTAGCATACTGGCTCAATCTTTCACTCTCTATCACGTATGTTCGAGCTCATTGAGCGAAGGATTCGCTCTCTCTCTTACTAATGCATTCACAAAGAAATGCACTAGCTTTCTTTTTATGGAATGTATGGACCGGTCGGGACTTGAACCCGAGGCCTCCAGCTTGCAAAGCTGGCGATCTTCCGGCTGATCTACCGGCCCTTAATTCGCATTCAAAGCCGGCAGAATCCAAAGATTCCACTTGGGTCTAGCAGGAAAATATGATGTTTGCTTAAGTCTTAGGAGGTGATCCATCTGCAGGTTCCCCTACAGATACCTTGTTACGACTTAGCCCCACTTGCAAAACCTGAGTTTGAACAAAGCAAGAATCTTTATCCTCACTCAGACCTTGCTCACGTGGCTTGACGGGCGGTGTGTGCAAGGAGCAGGGGCACATTCACCGCGGGATGCTGACCCGCGATTACTACGGAATCCAGCTTCATGAGGATGAGTTTCAATCCTCAATCTGAACCACGATTAGGTTTCGGGATTGCCCTCACCTCTCGGTGAAGGAACCTATTGTCCTAACCTTTGTAGCGCGCGTGTAGCCCAGAAGATTCGGGGCATACTGACCTGCCGTTGCCTCCTCCTTCCTCTTGCTTAGCGCAAGCGGTCTCTCTAGTGTGCACCATCTCCGGAGAGACAATTAGCAACTAGAGACAGAGGTCTCGTTCGTTGTCTGACTTAACAGAACGCCTTACGGTACGAACTGACGGCGGCCATGCACCACCTCTCTACCTATTGATCGAGCAAGGTCTTCAGCCTGGCCCTCATGCGGTAGTCTCCTCTGGTGAACTTTCCGGCGTTGAATCCAATTAAACCGCACGCTCCTCCCGTTGCGGTGCTCCCCCGCCAATTCCTTTAAGTTTCAGCCTTGCGACCATACTCCCCAAGCAGCCTGCTTAACAACTTCTCTCCAGCACTAGACACCCATAAAGAATATCTAACACTAAGCAGGCAGCGTTTACACCCTGGACTACCGGGGTATCTAATCCCGTTTGCGCCCCAGGGCTTCGTCCCTCACTGTCAGACTCGTTCTAGTCAGACGCCTTCGCCGCTGTTGGTCCCCTAAGGATTATAGGATTTCACCCCTCCCCTTAGAGTACCTCTGACCTCTCCCGATCTCAAGTCTGCTAGTCTGCATAGAAATCGAAAAGTTAAGCCCTTCGTTTTATCTATGCATTTAGCAAACCAGCTACGAACATTTTAGGCTCAATAATAACGATTACCACTTGGGCTGCGAGTGTTACCGCGGCGGCTGGCACTCGTCTTACCCAGCCCTTACTCTCTAAGCTTTTTAGGATTAGAAACAGTCAATGCATGGCATTGACACTCAGAGTTCCCCCGTCGTGCTTGCGCACATTGCGGAGTTTTCGCGCCTGCTGCGCCCCGTAGGGCCTGGATTCGTGTCTCAGAATCCATCTCCGGGCTCATGCTTTCACAACCCGTACCCGTCGCTGGCTAGTTGGGCCTCTACCCCAACTACAACCTGATAGGCCGCAGAGTCATCCTTAGGCGCCGGAGCTTTTGATCTGAGTGCGTTCCAGCATCCCAGATCTATGGCGGATTATCCTCAGTTTCCCGAGGTTGTCCACCACCTAAGGGTAGATTCTCCACGTGTTGCTGAGCGGTTCGCCTCGGGTCTAACCCGATCGACTCGCATGGCTTAATCGAACTCCGATAGCGGTAACCACCGGCAGGATCAACCGGAGTCTACTTTATGATCGCAGTGTCTTAAGGCCTAAGCAAAGTTCACCTTTTCCTACTAAACATCGGATTCAAGAGTACCCACTCGGAGTGGTTTTCTCGAACTCTCATCTCTATAGCCCAAGCCCGAAGCAACTCTATCATCAAGAGGTCAGACGACCAAATCAAGAGTTAACCGGATTGGTTTGGGCAACCGAAATAAATCGGTAGTATATATTTATACTTATCTTATATTTATACTTAATCAATTTCGGCTTGTTCAATCCAACGAAAATCGCTTGGTTGCAGTGATGAGTAAATACCCAACGTGAACTTTTGCTGTAAAAAGCCATTTAAAAAAAATTATGACCGTTTTGGTCTATTTTTCCGACTGCCCAGCCTGCTTTCAGTGCTTTCCCACCTTGCTGGACAATGTCTTAAAATAGGAAGGAATTCCTTCTACCGTCCTTACGCCTACTATTTTAGCAAATTTGTATCTGACTTCCATGCTGAGTTTTATTCTCCCTCTGAGATTTTGTTCTACAATGTGAGTCAGTTTTCTTCCTTTTTTGTCCCAATCCATCAACAGAATGACTTCATTATACTTACTAGCTAGGAGATCGCAGAAGGAGGGGATGCTCTGACCCCGATTAAGAGCGACAATTTTACCGTTTATTCCTAAAAGCTGTAGTGCCTCCTTGTCTTTTTCTCCCTCAACGATTATGGGTGCACTTTCATTCGCCAGGGTCAATTCTTCAATCACATCTTTGAGCTCTTCAAGTTGTTCTTCAAACTTCATTCTGACCTCTCAAACAATTATAGAAAAGATTATAGAGAATATTATAAATAAGTATATTTCGATAGTATTTTTCACAGCCCCGTGGTGTAGTGGTCAATCATATCGGCCTTTGGAGCCGGTGACAGCGGTCCGAATCCGCTCGGGGCTATGCTCCCGTAGTGTAGTCCGGTTAATCATCCAGGCCTCTCGAGCCTGAGACTCGGGTTCAAATCCCGACGGGAGCACTTATCCGAGCATCAGCGGTAAATACCATCACTGGTTATCGTACCCTGAAAGGAGAAAAAGAAAATGCAAAAAAGAGTACTTTGTCTACTCAGTATATTGCTAGTTGGGGCTTTATTGCTTAGCTCGATTGGCTGTATAAAAGAACAAAAAAATGGGAAGGAGAAAATTTCCCAAGAGAAAATGAAAATCCTCCCAGGCTGGAAGGTATATGAGAACAAGGAATGGGGGATCAGAGTTGCGTATCCTCCTAAGGTTGAAGTTGTAAAATCAAAAACTCCAGGTGGGACTTTATGGACTGATTTTAAATTTGAGAACAAGGAACTTGGTGATGCGTTTGGGTTTGGATGCGAAAAAATAGGAAAAGATTTTGGTCTTGCATCCTATGCCGCTCACCGCTCGGGCGCTGTAGAAGACGTTAC
>JGI24025J20009_10002046_pt1 | contig 14839 bp, 13 predicted proteins | sample Cruoilmetagenom3_FD_20009 | JGI IMG/M metagenome (IMG submission 20009)
CAGATCGCCATCCACATTGACCAGACTCTCACTCAAGACGCCACGGGCACCATGGCCTACCTGGAATTTGAGGCCATAGGCATACCTAAGGTCAAGACGGAACTGTCGATAAGTTACGTGGACCACAATTTGCTGCAATCCGACTTCCGGAATGCTGATGATCACAGATTCCTCCAGTCTATTGCCGGCCGCTATGGCATACATTTTTCCAGTCCGGGAAACGGCATATGCCATCAGGTACATCTTGAGCGGTGTGCTGTCCCCGGCAAGACACTGCTGGGATCAGACAGTCATACTCCGACAGCCGGTGGATGCGGGATGCTCGCCGTAGGTGCGGGTGGTCTTGATGTGGCCATGGCCATGGCCGGGCAGCCTTTCTATTTGAGAATGCCATATATCACAGGTGTTTGCCTCACAGGAAAACTTGGCCCGTGGGTTTCGGCAAGGGACGTCATCCTGGAATTACTCCGTCTGATGACAGTAAAGGGCGGTGTGGGAAAGGTCATTGAATACTTTGGACCCGGTGTTGCCACGCTATCTGTAACTGACAGGGCTACAATAGCAAACCTTGGAACTGAGCTGGGGGCTACCGGTACAGTCTTTCCTTCTGATGAGATGACCAGGAGCTTCCTTGTCAGCCAGAAAAGAGAAGATGCATGGCAAATTCTTAAAGCCGACCCGGATGCCATATATCATGAAATAATCAATATGGATCTCTCTTCTATTGAGCCAATGATAGCCTGTCCATCATCTCCGGACAACGTGGTACCTGTGCGAGAGGTGGCCGGACAGCCGGTATCCCAGGTCATCATAGGCTCCTGCGCCAACTCATCATTCAGGGACATAGTAGTTGCTGCCAAGTCCCTTGAATCCAGGGAAATACACCCGTTTGTGAGCTTTGAGATAAATCCGGGGAGCCGGCAGGTATTGGAAAACGCCGATATGGCCGGGGCTTTGCGCACGTTGATCCACGCCGGGGCCAGAATACACCAGTGCGGCTGCCTGGGATGCATTGGGATGGGACAGGCCCCGGCCACAGGAACCATCTCTTTGAGGACTTTTACCCGCAACTTCCCTGGAAGAAGCGGCACAAAGGACGACCGGGTATATCTGTGCAGCCCTGAAACCGCGGTTGCATCCGCGATACAAGGGATAATCACAGATCCGAGAGATCTTGGGCAAGCCCCTGAAGTATCGCTTCCTGAGACGTACCTTATTAATGACAATGGGATAATCCCTCCGCCTGAGGACGGCTCGAACGTATCAGTACTGCGCGGCCCCAACATAAAACCTCTTCCGGAGTTTGAGCCTCTGCCGGAAGACTTGAAGGCCACGGTACTCCTCAAAGTGGAAGACAACATAACCACTGACCATATTATGCCTGCCGGGAGCAAGATATTACCACTCAGGAGCAACGTGCCTGCTATCAGTGAGTATGTCTTTTCCGCTATTGATCCGGAGTTTTCCTCAAGGGCCAAGGAGGCAGGTAATGTGATCATAATCGGAGGGGAGAATTACGGCCAGGGCTCCTCCAGGGAGCATGCCGCCCTGGCGCCAAGGTACCTTGGAGTACGTGCCAAACTGGTAAAGAGCTTTGCCAGAATACATAAGGCAAATCTTGTCAATTTCGGCATCCTGCCACTTACCTTTATAGATCCGGATGACTATGATCGGATTGAGCAGGGAGACACTGTTAATATCCCAGGTCTAAGGACTGCGCTGCTGGGAGGCTCAGACACGGTGTCAGTAGAAATCGGAAAGGACAAAACAATACAGGCCTGCCTGGAGCTGTCTGAAAGAGACCGCCTGATACTGGCCTCGGGCAGCCTTCTTAATTGGGTAAGGGCCAGGATTGAGGCCGGGCAGACATAGAACTGATTCCGCTGAAAAAACCCAATCTGCGGCGCACAATGAAGGTTAAAGGTTGAAGGTTAAAGGCTGAAGGTTGAATTAAGGTATATGTCTTTTAAATCTTCTTCCACAATTCAGCATTCAGCATTCAGCATTTAGCATTGCCTATAAATGGATGCATCTCGGGCTTTTTGAGCGGAATCATATTTTAGGGTTTTTGCAGTGTAATCAGAACTAAAAGGGTTCGGTCTTCAGCCTTCAACCTTCAACCTAACCACCTGAGTATTTACATGATTCTCTCTTCAAAAGACAAGTTTATGGAAATTCGTCAACCCGGGTCCGGAATAATGGCCAAGATAAGGGTACCCGGATCGAAAAGCATCACCCAGCGGGCCCTGGTAGTCGCCTCTTTAGCTGAAGGAAAGAGCGAGCTAAAAGGCCCCTTAGACAGCGAAGATACCAGATTTCTTAGAAACGCCCTGTCCTGTTTGGGAATTTCCATAAAGAATAAAGGAACTGACTGGACAGTTGAGGGCCAAGGCGGAAGGATTTTGCCTGTCAACCAGGACCTCTATCTTGGCAACAATGGTACCGGGATACGCTTTCTGACCTCTTTTGTAGCCTTAGGTCAAGGCACTTACAGGCTCACAGGTACCGAACGAATGGCCGAAAGACCCATAGGGCCCCTGCTTGAGGCGCTAAAGGCCTGGGGATCTGAGGCAAGGACTGTTGAGAACACCGGTTGCCCTCCGGTAGAAATCAAGGCCCATGGACTTGAAGGCGGAGAAACCCTGCTTTCTGCCTCGAAGAGCAGTCAGTACCTTTCCTCTCTGCTGATCGTAGCTCCGATTGCCAGGAATCCGGCCAAGATTACCCTGGACGGCCCCCTGGTATCCAGGCCTTATGTAGATCTCACTCTGGCCGTTATGGCCGCCTTCGGAGTAAAGGTACAGGAGAAAGGTGACTCTTTCCTTGTGCCTCATATGACTTATAAGGCAAAAAAATATCAAATTGAGGGAGATGCATCGAGTGCCTCCTATTTCTGGGCAGCCGCAGCAGTCACAGGTGGTAGAATCACAGTGGAAAATATACCACCGGACGCCCTTCAGGGCGATGCGGCTTTTGCTGAGTTTCTGGTCAGCATGGGTTGTTCTGTAAAAAAAGATCCCGATGGAATAACGGTCCAGGGGCCCCCTTGTGGTGCGCTTAAGGCCATAGAAGTGGACATGGGACGTTGGCCTGATGTAGTCCCGACCCTTGCAGTAGTTGCTGCCTTTGCCAAGGGTACAACTGTCATCAAAAATGTAGCCCACCTGAGAATAAAAGAGACAGACAGGCTGAAGGCAGTGGCACAAGAACTCTCCAAGATAGGGGCATCAGTGAAGGAACTGGAGGACGGGCTCATCATTGAAGGGGCCCGGGACATGCACGGATCCCTGATAGACACTTACGACGATCACCGGATAGCCATGGCCTTTTCAGTGGCTGGACTGAGAGTCCCCGGTATCAGGATCAAAGAACCTGACTGCGTCCGGAAATCCTTTCCATCTTTCTGGCAACACTGGCAAGAGATTACAGGGTAAACTCACAAAATGTGCCCTATTGCCCCATAAGCGCTAAGTTGAAAAGATGAACGTCGAACATCGAACGTCCAACATTGAATGAAAAACGAATATCCAATACCGAACATTCAGCGGCTATTTCTGTTTCTTCATCTTTTCCCATTCAACATTCGATGTTGGACGTTGGACGTTCGATGTTCATTTTTTAGCAGTTCATTAGTCCATCCGGTGCAAAAATAATTAGCGCTTACGCCCTGTTGTCCCTAACCAAGTCGGATCACAGTTTGCATATATAATAAATGGATTGTTAAGTTATTTTTTTATAACTAATGGAAATAACAGGATAAATGGAGATATATGTATTGTGATATGTGATCATTGTGCAGGAGAAAGCCTTCAATCAGTTCAGAATACTTGTATAATAAAACCTACATCCAAAGATTTAATGTTTGATTTTTCTTCGACCAGATCTTCTATTTGCATGAGCTGTTCTAATTTAAAAAAATGTCAGGTGGCTTTCCTGCTGAACGTAGCTGTGACAAATTGCACCTACTTTAAAGAAGACGCTTTTTTATTTGGGGAACCACTGGACAATTTCGCCGTAGCCCACGAGTCACTCAGTCTTTAATAATTTGAGCGATTAGCCTTTAGCGGTTAGCTATTAGTTTAATGATTATTGGTCTGCCGCCCTGACAAGCAAGATGTTTTGCTATTACAAACTTTTACCCTGTTGAATGCAGCTTCGCTGCCCCCTTTGGGGATTCAACAGGGTGAACCCGTTGGGTGTTTGCTAATTTTTGTAACGCCTTGATTTTTTTCACAAAGCTAAACGCTAATGGCTAACAGCTAATCGCTCAACTTAGGTTATTCATAAATCACAGAGCCTCTTTCCCCGGATTTGCTCATTCATGTGAGCTTGTAGCACATTAAAAATCTCTGCAATTTTTTCCGATTCAGGCAGGACATCACGGATCATTTCCAGATAGCCCCTCTCCCGAACACATTGAAAGGTTTGCACAAAGTTGATATCATAGATCCACCCAATTTGAAGGAGCTTAAAATCATTTAGATTTTTAAGATGTGCAACATTTACGATCCTTCCGTCCATCAAATCCCTATAGACATTACTTGAAATCCCCGGGGTGTCGGGAAGGCCAAGCTCAATTGCAGTATTTCGTTTTCCATTTTCCTGACGGTAGTAATCAGTAACCACCCGCCATATATCCAGTTTGTCGGCATCACGCAGCAATTTTGCAAAAAGCAGGCATTTTCCCGTCTCTTTTTTAGGTAGAGCAAAACGGTTATGATATAAAATTACTCGCAGAATCAGATCTCGCAATGATTTATCAAGCCTGTTCAGCACCCCAGTTTCTTTAAGTATTTTTACCCCAAGCACAGCATGATTCACTGAGTTGCGATCCACAAAGGTCTGATAACGGGCAAACTGTTCAAAACGGCCAATATCGTGAAAAAGGGCAATTACCTTAGCCAGGCAAAGGTCTTCATCATTTAATCCAATCTTTCTCCCAATATCCAAAATTTCCTTGCATACCCGTCCGGTATGTTCTTCTTTCAGTATTATGTTTGGTTGCCAGTCGGGATTCCCGGATTTAAATTTCTGGACATAACTAGTGAACCAGCTTTCCAGTTTTTCCACTATTTCTTCATTCATTATTATGGCTTGGTGTCCTTTTTTGCGTATTATCCAGCTATCAATAGGGCATTTTTATGATACCTGAAAGATCTTTCCAGGAACTGATTCTCAAAAAAGGTGTATGTCCCCTGTTCCATGGCTGGTCGAAGACAATGGTCCTGATTCCTCTTTTGTGGAGATCCTGGCAGGTCTCCGGATGATCATCGATAAAATATTTAAGCTTCAGTTCCTCAAGCTGTCCGGCCTTTGCCGAGTGATGACCTGTGGCGATCACCCTGATGTCTCCACGCGGCACTCCAGAAAGGATAGAGACCAGCCAGGCCTCAATTGGTTCTTTTGCCGGCCTGGCCGTCACAAAGGTAAGCCTGCCGTGGGCGGCAAGTTTCATTAAGATCTCTCTTGCCCCGGGAAGCGGCTCAAGCTCAATGCCGAAAGGATCTGCAAGAAGACGATTAATAATGGTTTTGATTATGTCAAGTGGTACAGGCAGGCATTCCTCGATCCAGTATGAGGTTATTTGCTCCTTGCTGATGTAATTTATGCCGAATTCATCTCTGGCCACCCGTATGAAGGCCTTCATGGTATCGGCAACCACACCGTCTATGTCGAAACCTATTTCAGACGGTGAAATCGGATCGAGAAAATTGAACTCATTTTCCGCAGCGTGAATCTTATCTTTGGGCATGCGTTGCAACATATAGCAAAGATAGCAGGCTGAAACATAGACTCACAAGTCTTTTTTGTATACGTTCAGAGGTTCAGGGTTCAGAGGTTCAGGGTTCAGGGTTCAGGGTTCAGACTCCGGCCTGTAGGGGCCTACTATTTACTTTTGCTTTATCGAATATTAAGATACTGATCTACAAGCATATTGGGGTTTAATCCGCCTTTAATATTAATAATTTCAACTAAACTGATCAAACAATTTCATGGCTCAAGCGACCAATTCCATATTCGCACCGTTCAGCCGGCTGGGCAAACTCTCTATTGCTTTTCTTGGTGAATTAGGGGCCATTGCGATCTTTTTCATTCACGCGTTTGCCCTGATTTTTTCTCTGCCCCTTCAGGTGAGCAAGACCATGCAGCAGGTCTTCTTCATCGGGGCCAAGTCTATCCTGATCATCCTTCTGGTGGGCCTTTTCACCGGCATGGTCCTGGGCCTACAGGGCTACTATACACTGGTTAAATTCGGATCAGAGGGAGTGCTTGGCGCGGTAGTGGCGCTCTCACTTATACGTGAATTGGGACCGGTCATGACAGCACTCATGATTATCGCCAGGGCAGGTTCATCCATGGCTGCAGAGATCGGCATCATGCGTATCTCCGAGCAGATCGATGCACTTGAGACCATGGACATCAATCCCATCCGCTTTCTGGTCAGTCCACGTATCGTCGCATCTCTAATCAGTTTTCCCTTGCTTACTGCAATCTTTAATGTAATCGGGATTGTAGGCGGCTACCTTTCAGGTGTTTGCCTTTTGGGCATCAATTCCGGTATTTATTTGAACCGCATCGAGCCCAACGTAGCCATGCAGGACGTGAGAGGATGCTTTATTAAGGCCTTTGTTTTTGGGATAATAGTCGCCACTATCTGTTGCTATCAGGGCTATTTTACGCATATGCGTCCTGGCGGCTTTGGTGCCAAGGGGGTGAGCCTGGCCACGACTTCAGCAGTGGTTCTCTCGTGCGTGTTGGTTTTAGTAGTGGACTATGTTTTGACTTCATTCCTTTTGTGAGAATGTCGTGACTGCCCCGCTGATTGAATTAAAAAACGTGACAAAACGGTTCGGTGAAAAAACCGTCCTTGACAGGGTCAACCTGACCATCTTTGAAGGGGACATCACGACAATTATCGGCAAAAGCGGCGAGGGTAAAAGCGTTCTTTTGAAACATATTATCGGGTTGCTCAGACCTGATGAGGGAGAGATCCTCTTTAATGGCAAGCAACTCAAAGGCATGACCCGGAAAGAGCGAAGATCAATTAAACGGCAGGTTAGTTACATGTTCCAGAATAACGCCTTGTTTGACTCGCTCACGGTCTTTGAAAATATTGCCCTGCCACTCAGGGAGAAAACCAGGCTGGATGAAGATGCTATCCGGATCAAGGTGATGGCCCAAATTGACCAGATGGAGCTTTCCGAAGTTACTGACAAGTACCCGTCTCAGATCTCCGGGGGCATGCAGAAGCGTGTAGCTTTGGCCAGGGCACTTGTCAGTGAACCTAAGATCATCCTTTTTGATGAGCCTACTGCCGGTCTTGACCCGCTCCGCAAAAACGTTGTCTTGAGCATGATTGCCCGTCACCAGAAAAAAATCAGGTTTACAGCAATTCTAGTCAGTCACGACATCCCGGACGTCCTTTTCATTTCCAATCGTGTAGCTATTATCGATGATGGCAGGATTCCCTTCCAGGGCACACCCATGGAACTGGAACAGTCTGAAAACCCGGTTGTGCAACAATTCATCAAAGGCCAGGCAAGCCTCAAGGACGAGCTAACAGGATTGAATACCAGACGATACATAGAAAATATGCTCATTCAGGAAATGGGACGACCGGACCGCCTCCAGGAGAGCTTTTCCATTGTAATGTTCACCATTGAAAATCTGGAACAAATCAATGAGCATATCGGCCATATAGCAGCCCAGCAAATTATCCAATTCCTTGGGACGCTTATAAAGGACCATTTCGACACTGCAGATACCTCTGCACGGTATAGTCAAAACGAGATTCTGATGATCCTGCCACATACAGGTCTTAAAAAGGCCAAACAGGTCCTTGATGAATTGGCAACAGACCTGCAGAAACAGGAAATCTTCCAGGCCGAAAGCTATCCTAAAGCCTGTTTCAGCTTTTCCATACTGGCCGGACTGGCCGAAGCCGGACCTGGGATGGACCTGGATTCCTTAATAGGACAGGCCTTGTCACATCAAAAAAATATCGTTCATCTCGAGTGTATAAAACACGGTGAAACAGCATGAAAAAATATTCCCTGGAAACAAGCGTGGGCATATTTGTCTTTATCGGTCTTCTTTGTGTTGGCTATTTGACCATCAAGCTGGGCAAGATGGAACTTATCGGGGGAGAGAATTACACCCTGTATGCACGATTCAATTCGGTTTCCGGTCTGAAAACCGATAGCAGTGTTGAGATGGCCGGTGTTGAGATTGGGCGTGTCAGCAAAATCGGCCTGGATTTGGAAAGACAGATGGCCCTGGTGAGACTCAAGATCCATAAAGATGTTCAAATCACAGACGACGCCATAGCATCAGTCAAAACAAGCGGCATGATTGGAGATAAATTTATCAAAATCACGCCGGGCGGCTCTGATATTATACTCCAGCCTGGCGGAACCATTATAGAGACTGAATCAGCTATTGACCTTGAGGAACTGATAAGTGAATATATTTTCGGAAGTGTGTAATTTACGTTTAACTTGATCTAATTATTCAGGTGAATAGACTGAAGGTAGAAGGCTGAAGTAACCGCCCGCTTCGCTCAAGACGCAAAGGACACAAAGAAATGACGGGGATGAAAAGAGGCTTACCGCAGAGTTTAGAGGATTCATCTCTGTTCGATCGTTGCGAGATGGTTGAAATACTTCAGTCTTCAGCCTTCAGTCTTCAACCTGATTAGTTACGATCCAATATGCAAAAAGACGCGATATGAGACAGCAACTTGTAATAATTTTACTTACCCTCTTTTTTGCTATTCCTGTTTGGGCTTCGACTCCGGCTGATGGAGCCCTTGATTTTGTCAGGACCTCGGTAGACAAAGTGCTCACCATCCTGCGTGACCCTGCATGCAAAGAGGAATCGACCGAAGAGGTACAGCGTCAAAAACTTAGAACCGTTGTGGAGGTACTCTTCGATTATAATGAAATTTCTAGAAGGGTGCTTGGCAGACAGAGGAAATCGTTTACACCTGAACAGATGGATGAATTCTCTGATTTGTTCACCAGACTTCTGGAAAAAATTTACCTTAACAAAATCCAGAAATACTCCGACGAAAAGGTAATCTATGGCAAGGCAACCATGCTTTCTGAAAACAAGGCCGAAGTGGAAACCAATGTAATAACGGCATCCAAACAGATTCCAATAAATTACAGGGTCGTCTATAAACACGGAGAGTGGAGGGGTTATGATGTCTTTATTGAGGGCGTGAGCCTGGTAAGAAATTACCGGAGTCAATTCAATAAGATCCTCCAGAAAAAATCTCCGGAGGACCTGTTGCAGCAATTACGTGAAAAGGTCAACGAGGAAGAAACCCCAACAAAGCAAGCCGCTCTGTCAAAGGGGAAATGTATAACTACGGGAGGGGGGTCTTGCAGGGAAACCACACAGCTCTAATATCTTTCACTCTTGTATTTATATTCTTTTTTGTCGGGTGCAGTGCTAATTGTCCAAAGGCCTTTGCACAGGAAACAGATACGGGCGAAGAGACTGCCCTTCAGGATGAATACGATGAATGGATAGACGATTTAGAAGAAGAGGAATCAGTAACTCAGGTACGTGACCCTCTGGAAAGGCTCAACAGGGTCATTTTTGCCTTTAATGATTTCTTTTATTTTAAATTTCTTAAACCCGTTGCCCGTGGCTATGGATTTATCACTCCTGAACCGGTTCGTGTTCGAGTTAAAAACTTCTTTTACAACATCGGATTTCCTGTGCGGTTCGTAAACGATATCTTCCAGATCAAATTCAAGAGAGCCGGACAGGGTACATGCCGATTTGTCTTCAACAGCACAGTCGGCATACTTGGATTTTTCAATCCGGCCCAAAAGTATCCATGGCTGAACCCACCGCAGGAGGACACGGGACAGACCCTGGGTACCTGGGGTATCGGCAATGGCTTTTACATTGTCTTGCCGATTCTCGGACCCTCTACCCTGCGTGATTCAGTGGGATTTGCGGGTGACTGTTTTCTTCAACCCGTAAGCTATATAAAACCTTTTTATATTTCTTTGGGCGCCAGATCTTATGAAATAGTTAACAAGACATCCCTGTCCATCGGCGAATACGAAGACCTTAAAGAATCCGCACTGGATCCTTACATTGCTTTTAAAGATGCCTATATTCAGTACCGCGAAAAGGCAATTCAGGAATGACAGAGGAGTAACATATATGTACACAAAGGTCCTTGTCCTCCGCTTTCCGCCGGAGGTCACAGATAAACCCCTGATCTGTAATCTCAGTCGCAAACACGATCTGTCCTTTAACATACTTAAGGCAAAGATACTCCCTGGCCTGGAAGGCCTAATGGTACTTGAACTTACCGGGCACAAAAAACATGTAAGAGAGGGGATTCGCTATCTGAAGGATCTGGGTGTTGGCGTAAAATCCGTAGAACAGGAAATTCGCAGAAACGATGACATATGTTACCAGTGTGGTGCCTGTACCGGGATCTGCCCTAGTCATGCACTGTACATGGATCGAAAGACTATGGAAGTGATCTTTGACCCCAAAGAATGTACAGGGTGTGAACTCTGTGTAGCAGTCTGCCCTGTGAGGGCCATGGAAATTCGATTCAGCAAGGACAAAGTCCTGGCCTGATGCCGGATGCCGGATGCCGGATGCCGGAAAGCTTGAAAATATTTTGTCATAAAAAGCACGAATATCAAAATTAATAGACTAAAGCCAAAAAACAAATCCGTTCTATTAGCCTTGAGCGGGGGGGTGGACAGCGCCCTTGCGGCCCATGATCTCCTTCAGGCCGGATGGCATACTGAGGCATTCTTCCTTGATATCCTTCCGGAAGGAATTCCCGGCACAGGTCTTCTTGCAGCAAAGAGTGTGGCAAAGCATCTCGGCATCAGACTTCACTGTCTGAATGAAGCAGAAAAATTCGAGAACGAGGTAATCTCATATTTTAAAAAATCCTACAATAAAGGGCTAACCCCAAACCCCTGCGTAATATGTAATAACAGGATCAAGGTATTCATTGGTCTGTCTCTGGCAGACTCGCTTGGTATCGATTATCTGGCCACAGGCCACTATGCCCGGACAAAGAGGCTTTTAAATGGTCAGACAGGCCTTTTCAAGGCAAAAGATCTAAAAAAAGACCAGTCATATTTTCTGCATCAGATACCTAAAGAGGCCATTCCGAGGTTGATATTCCCGCTTGGAGACCGCACCAAAAAAGATGTAATGAAACAGGCTGCCGAAACAGGCCTTTTAGCTTTAGCGCAGAAAGAAAGCCAGGAAATTTGCTTCTTGAAAGGTAATTACCGGACCTTTCTGGAAAAGAGAGGCCTTTTCAACAACCTGCCCGGAGATATTGTCACCATAGATGGGAAGGTGCTCGGAAGACATGCAGGACTATATGCCTATACTGTAGGCCAGAGACAGGGTATCGGTATCCCGGATAAAACGCCGTATTACGTTGCTGCCCTGGACAGGAAAAACAACCGGCTGGTAGTTGGGAAAGAGCATAACCTCTGGGCAGGAGAATTCCTTGTGGAACATGTTAACTGGCTGGCGCCCCCTGATATTGCCCTTAAACGGCCATGTACAGTAAAGATACGCTATCGTCATCCGGGGGGCATGGCAAAGTTGGAACTTCTGGAATCCGGCAAGGTTCGTGTCTGCTTTTTCTCAGACCAATGGGCCATAACACCAGGTCAGTTCGCAGTCTTTTATCTGGATGATCTGGTACTTGGCGGTGGTTCAATATGCGGGTAGCCCTTTACACACTCGGATGCAAGGTCAATCAGTTTGAAACTGCTGCCCTGGCAGAGGGTTTTATCTCAAAGGGAGCGGATATTGTCAATTACACTCAGGAAGCAGATATCTACGTTGTAAATACTTGCACGGTGACTTCAAGGGCTGCCTATCAGTCGAGGCAGATACTCAGAAGACTGAGGCGATCCCGAAAAAAATCACGAATCATAGCCACTGGTTGTTATGTCCAGGTAGGGGCCCAGGAGATCCTGGAAGCGGTTCCGGGCCAGGTATGTCTCGTGGGAAATGGCCAAAAGGCGCAACTTATAGACCTTGCCTTTGAGATCGAAGACGGCCTGGAATTCTATGTCGGAAGTATTTCCAGGGCTACAACCATCGCGCCCTTTACTGTAAAACGCCAATTGGGAAGGACCAGGGCTTTTGTACGAATTCAGGACGGGTGCAATTCCTTTTGCACATACTGCATTGTACCTTACGCACGGGGAAGGAGTAGGAGCCTTGCCCCTGAATTGGTGGAAAAACAGGTCAAGACCATGATCCGGGAAGGGATAAAGGAGGTGGTGTTTACCGGGATTCACATAGGTATGTATGGTGAGGACCTGCCGGAAAAGACATCTCTTCTGGACCTGTTGAAAAGCCTATGTGCGGCCTTTCCTCAACTGAGATTTCGTTTAAGCTCCATAGAACCCTCGGAACTCACTCCGGACATAATATCATGGGCAAGTTCCACCCCAAATTTCTGCCCGCATTGGCACATTCCTCTTCAAAGCGGTTCTGATAAAATTCTGAAACGGATGAACCGCCACTACACATCTTCTTATTACAGGAATCTTATTATGGAGCTGAGGGCTGCCATGCCTGAGGCAGCTATAGGGGCAGATGTGCTGGCCGGGTTTCCAGGGGAAGATGAGTCTGCTTTTGAAAAGACAATGGAATTGATCTCAGAACTACCCATTACATATGTCCATGCATTTCCATTTTCCTCCAGGCCAGGGACTGTCGCTGCAGCAATGAATGATATGGTGCCCAAAAAAGAAAAGACGAGAAGAGGCAGGGCTGTCAGGAATCTGGGAAACGAAAAAAAGCAGGCCTTTTACCGTTCCCAGGTAGGAAAAATATTTGAGTGCCTTGTGGAGCAGCAAGACAAAGAGACTGGTCTGTGGAGAGGGCTTACTCCAAACTATATCCCTGTGCTGATTGAGGAAACCGGAAGAGATCAGGCAGACCTTAAAAATCAGATCCTGCCGGTCCGAATCACAAAGGCTGAAAAGGGAATGGCTTTTGGGACATTTAGATAGACTGAAGGTGGAAGGCTGAAGGTGGAAGGTTGAAGGCTTTTAGGGACAAATTGTGCGCGATCACATCCTTAGGTGGATAGGCTAAAGACTGAAGACTTTTAGGGTAACTTCTCAATAAGTCCGGGCAAATCATATTTTGCGACTATCCATATGGATTCCGGCTTTCGCCGGAATGACAGGCGCTCACACCCAATCGTCATTCCCGCCTGCCTGTGCGTCGCACGCAGACAGGCGAAGGCGGGAATCCAGTGGCTGTTACCCAGACTTATTGAGAAGTTACCTTTTAGGGACGAAACTTAGGGCGTTTGAGCGTTGCGAGAGGATTGATATACTTCAGCCTTCAACCTTCAGCCTAAATACCCTACATGTAATTCTATCCAAGTTCTCCGACACTGAGGCCCCTTACGTTTTTCCTCATGTATTCACTGTCTTTTATTACATCAGAGATGTTAGTACTATTGACGAGGAAGATTCTTGGAGCGTCTTTGTCTCTGAGCAGCCGGAGCGGCTCAAGGAAGACAGGTTCAACCCCCATTGAGGCCAAGGCATCCAGAAAGCCTGTCCCTTCAGCCTGGTCACTATCCATGTCTGCCATGAGCTCATCCATGGCTTCCATACCATTCAGGGTCAAGAGCCTGGCAATGCCCCCGATGATTGCGGTGTTACCACACATGCATGCCCACTTGGCCGCCTTTATGGAATAGCGGTTCCCGTTAAAGGAAATGGCCATACCTTCTGCGTTTTTAATCAGCTCCAGGGCCTGTACATCGGTAATACTGTCTCCTACATAGAGCACTTCTGATAAGGTGAGCCCTGTCTTTTTGAGGCTATCTTCAACAGCCCTTGCCTTTTCAAAGCCACCAACCGGGTTTACATCGGACAGTATTTTCCCGATCCGCATTTTTGGGATCTCTTCCCAAAATATGGTATCCAGACGGCTCACCAGTGCCTGGTTCTCATTGCTGAGATCTCTGACATTCTCTGCCTCTTCAGGCCAGGAAAGAAGGGGTTGGCCGGCAATCTCCGAAGCCAGCTCCTCAAGTCTGTTTTGTTCTTGTCCCGTGAGTTCATATTGGTCCAAGTCCAGAGAAGTGCAGTAGACCTGATCTTCAGGAAAACCGGTCACCTTGCAGAGAGCCTGGAGATACGGGCAATAACTTGTGCTTATGATAAAGGTAGGCATCATACCGGCTACCTTGGGAAGCATATCCCTTGCCCCCGGAAGGAGCATCAAGGTCCTTTCAGAAAATTCTTCCATTTTCTTATTGGTAGCCCCGCAACCCATTAAAAAAGGAAGAACCACTTTTAGGGTATCCCCTGCCTTGTAGCCCTGCCTTTTCTCTATATCTGCAAGGTAATCGTCGTATTTGCTGACTCTGGCAAAGAAAATTCCTCCTTCAGGTATCAGGTCGTCACAAAGCTCATAGGCATTGTCATTCTGGGTTATGGGGCCTTCACAGTCAATGTTGAGTTGAGGCATCTCCACGCTCCTTTCTGTAAAGGTTCAGAGGTTACATTGAAAGATGAACGTCGAACATCGAACATCGAACGTCCAACATCGAATGAAAAACGAATATCCAATACCGAACATTCAATGGCTATTTCTGTTTCTTTTCAGCCGTTTTGATACTCGCTATGTAACTTCTCAATAAGTCCGGACAAATCATATTTTGCGACTATCCTCTGGATTCCCGCCTTCGCGGGAATGACAGGCGTTCACACCCAATCGTCATTCCCGCCTGCCTGTGCGTCGCACGCAGACAGGCGAAGGCGGGAATCCAGTGACTGGTACCCAGACT
>JGI24025J20009_10002050_pt1 | contig 14829 bp, 12 predicted proteins | sample Cruoilmetagenom3_FD_20009 | JGI IMG/M metagenome (IMG submission 20009)
TGGGAGCAAAAATCACCAGAAGTGTTCTGCACCACCAGAGATGTAGAAGGTGCTGAACAGCAGTGCAGCAACGAAGCCATGAGCGAAGACGCCGTGTGGCAATCGGTTGATTCTGAAGGTGAAATTTCTGTCGTCGAGCGAGTCGCAGCAGAATAATCTATAGTTGGGATAGACGGTAAAGTTTGCTCTCTATCCCATTTGTTTCTTTAAGAACCCATTTGTTTCTTTAAGAAATAGTACTCTTTCCTTTACAGGAATGGCTCGTAACCGGGGGGCAGATCGCCATCATCGTTCCCCTCGCTCCCCTCGCCATCGACGCTGTGGATGCCGCATTCGGTTTTATCCCACCCTTTCCAACGACCCGACCGTGGATCTTCGCCCGGCGCAACTTTGTGAGTGCATGGTGAGCAGCCAATCGAAGGATAGCCTTGGTTGATAAGCGGGTGGCGCGGCAAATTATGGGTTTCAAAATATGCCTCGATTTGCTCCGCTGACCAATCGATCAATGGATTGATCTTCAGCCGACCCTGCGCATCAGTTGTGTCGATTTCGAACCGGGGCAAATTGGCTCGCGTGGCGCTTTGGAAGCTTTTTCGACCGGTAAAGCTGGCGTCATAGTCAGCCAGAGCCTTGGCCAAAGGTTTGACCTTTCTGATCTCGCAACATCCGTCTGGGTCATAGGACCATCTAAGGCCTGTCTCATCTTTGGCGGCGAGGTCTTCGCTTTCGGGGCGGAGTTCTATGACATTGGTCAGGCCCAGTTTTGCGCTCACCTCATCTCGGTAAGATAGCGTTTCTGGAAAGTGTTTTCCCGTTTCTAGAAACAACACCGGTAGGCCCGGATCAACTTGCGCGATCAAATGCAGCAAAACCACGCTTTCAGCCCCAAAACTGGACACCGCTGTAATCTGTCCAGTCAAACCGTCTTTGATCACAGATTGCAGCATTTCTTCCGTACTGGCACCGCGAAACATGCGATTAAGCTTGATCGCATCAGCTTCGGAAAAGCGTGGGCCTGTGTCGATCCGGTCAACCGCGCGCATGTCATTCATGACGCAAATTCCAAATAGGCACGCGGCCGTCTGTCGTTTTTTGATAGACTTCAGGCCACCGCGCAAAGGCGGTTCTCGCATCGTCTTCATTGATCGGTTTGTCTGGAGCAAAGGCATCGAAGCCGCAGCGCCGCATAAAGCCGATCTGATCCACCAGAACATCGCCCACGGCGCGCAATTCTCCGGTATATCCTGCCTCGCGCAGCACTCTGGCCGCAGAATAGCCGCGTCCGTCGGTATAGGCTGGGAAATTCACCTCAACCAGTTGCAGCCGATCAAGAAAAGGCAGCAATTCGCGCGCATCATCGCCTGGTTCAATCCGCACAGCTGTAGCGTTGGTCTGGTCGCAACATGAATCCACAGTCACGGCTGGAACATCTGCAATTTCGTCATCACGGAAACGGAATTGCACTTGATCTGGGCTGATGCCCCAATCTTGCATATCGCTCTGATTTTGGGACTGATCAGTCATAAAGCGCCTCCTTGAAGGGATCCATGCCAATGCGGCGATAGGTGTCGAGGAACCGTTCCCCATCTTCGCGCTTGTCGAGATAGATATCGGTAACTTTCTCAACCGCATCGATCACGCCATCTTCGTCAAACCCGCGTCCGGTAATCTTACCCATCGAGGTGTCTTCCGCTTCGCTTCCACCCAGCAGAAGCTGGTAGTTTTCGGTGCCTTTCTTATCGACACCCAGAATGCCGATGTGGCCTGCATGGTGATGTCCGCAAGCATTGATACAGCCCGAAATTTTCAGCTTAAGCTCGCCCAGCTCTTCGGTCCGGCCTTTCTCAGCAAACCGCTGTGACAAGCGTTGTGCCAGTGGAATCGACCGCGCATTGGCGAGGCTGCAATAATCCAGACCAGGGCATGCGATAATGTCCTCGATGGTGTCGAGGTTGGGGGCGCCCAATCCGGCTGCCTCCAGTCTGGTCCACAAAGCGTGCAGATCGGCGATTTTCACATGCGGTAGCACGATATTTTGGGTGTGCATCACCCGCATTTCGTCAAAGCTGTATTCCTTGGCCAGATCAGCCATCAGATGCATCTGTTCTGACGATGCATCACCGGGAATACCGGCGACCGGTTTCAGGCTGATGACCGCGCTGACATAGCTATCATGCTTGTGCCGATGTGTGTTGCGCGCAGCCCACAGGGCAAATTCTGGATCGCTGCGATCCACGCTTTTGGGCCCATCGGTAAATTCTGGGTCAGCAAAATAGGGACGCAGCCGCTCCAACTCGGCCAGCGGTGGTTCAACACCTTGGTCGAGCAGGTTCTGGAATTCTTCCTCTACCTGACGAGTGTATTCTTCCTTGCCAAGTTCATGGACCAAGATCTTGATCCGCGCCTTGTACTTGTTGTCGCGCCGACCATAGCGATTGTAGACCCGCAAGCAGGCCTCAGAATAGGTCACCAATTGGTCGAGCGGGACAAACTCGCGGATCAAGGGTGCGATCATCGGCGTCCGACCCATGCCGCCGCCGACATAGAAGACTGCTCCCAATTCGCCGTCATCATTCTTGACAATCTGAATGCCGATATCGTGCAGTCTCATGGCTGCGCGATCCGTATCCGATGCAATCACAGCAATCTTGAACTTACGCGGTAAGAACGAGAATTCCGGGTGGAAGCTCGACCATTGGCGCAGCAATTCTGCATAGGGGCGCGGATCGATCAATTCATCGGCAGCAGCACCGGCGAAGTGATCGGACGAGATATTGCGAATGCAATTGCCGCTGGTCTGGATGGCGTGCATCTCGACCGAGGCTAGATCCGCGAGCAGATCGGCTGTTTCTTCCAGCTTGATCCAATTGTACTGAATGTTTTGGCGCGTGGTGAAGTGGCCATACCCACGGTCATATTTGTCCGCAATATCGGCCAACATATGCATCTGACGGCTGTTCAGCGTGCCATAGGGGATGGCAACGCGCAGCATATAGGCATGCAGCTGCAAATAAAGACCGTTCATCAGCCGCAAGGGGCGGAACTGTTCTTCGGTTATGCGGCCTTCAAGGCGGCGTTGTGCCTGATCGCGAAATTCTTCTACGCGGGCGTCGACCATTGCTTGGTCATAGGAATCATACAAATACATCAGATCACCCAATTACCGGCTTCAGGGTCGGCTGGTTTGAGAGTTAGGTCAGGACGGACGTCGGGCCAAGGGCGCGCACACGGTCCTTGATATGGGCCGGGCGGACGCCACTATCATCTTTGCTTGCCTCGATGGAGTAGCCTGAGTTTACGCGCCGCTCGGCGTCTTCGCGGGCAAGGATTACATCTCCCCGCTCACCCACATCGACTGCATCATCGACATGGCGAGACCAGCCAGTGCCATCCCACCAGATGACCTCGCCGGTCTTCAAATCATTTCCAGTCAGTATCTTCATTGCGTTGCCTCCACGGCAGTTTGAGCAATCGCGCGGTCATCGCGCGCGGTCACATCACCAATTACGATTAGGGCGGGGCTCTGTATTGCATGTTGGGTGATCAATTTGGGCAGCCCAGCCAGAAAACCGCGCACGACGCGCATGTTTGACCGTGCTGCGTTTTCGATGACCGCCACCGGGACATCAGGTGTAAGCCCATCAGCCATCAGCTTCTCGGCAATCTGAGGCGCTGTCTTCACGCCCATATAGATCACCAATGTGCGGCCCTTTCCGGCCAGTCCCGACCAGTCTTGGTCTGACAGACCTTTGCATTGGCCTGCCACAAAGCTGACGATGCTGGCGGCATCACGATGGGTCAGCGCGATCTGAGAGGCAGCAGCAGCGCCATTGGCAGCTGAGATGCCGGGGACGATTTCAACGGTAACACCGGCAGCCTGCGCATCCTCGGCCTCTTCCCCGCCGCGTCCAAACACCAGCGGATCACCGCCTTTCAAACGGATCACATCACGTCCCTTTTGGGCCTCGCGGATCAACAGAGCATTGATGTCTTCTTGCGGCAAAGTGTGACGCGCACGTTTCTTGGCCACACTGATCAGTTCTGCATCGGGACGGGCAAGCGCCAGAATGGCTGGATCAACCAAGCCATCGTGCACAATGATTTCAGCACGCTCGATCAATCGAGCAGCGCGCAAGGTCAGCAGGTCTGGGTCACCCGGGCCTGCGCCAACAAGATAGATGGTTCCTGTTTGTGTCATGGCCCGCAAATGGGGCGATGCAGCCCAATGTTCCAGCGAGAATGGATTTGTGCGTGCTTAGCAAAGCTATCGCACTTGATCCGTCGCGCTATTCCTTAGCGGCTTTGTTGGCCGACATTACCTCGATCAAACGGTCAAGCTGCTTGCTGGAACGCAGATGCAAATCCTGTTGTGGGAAAGGGATTTCTACATTGTGTTCAGCGAACAGTTCCCAGATCCGAAAGTAAACGTCGGACCGGATATTGGACAGGCCTTCCTCTGGGTCTTGGATCCAGAACCGCACCTCAAAATCAACCGAGCTGTCACCAAACCCCATGAGATTAACCCGTGGTCGTGGGTGTTTGAGAATGCGATCGGTGTCATCGACGGCGCGATGGAGGAGCTCTTTTACCAAATGCACATCGCTGCCGTAGGCTACGCCGACGGGCGCGCGGACACGGACATCGCGGGACGAATAGGACCAGTTGACCACTTGGTTGATCATCAGATTTTCGTTCGGAATCAGATACTCGGTCTGGTCACGCGTGATCACCGAAATGGCGCGAATGCCGATTTTGCGGATTTGCCCCACGCTCTCATTACCAGCTTGATCGGTCACCGAAATGACATCGCCCGGCTTAATCGACTTATCGAGCAACAGCAGAATGCCCGAGATCAGATTACCAAAGGTCTTCTGCAGGCCGAAACCGATAGCCAAACCAAAGGCACCGCCAAAAAAGGCAAGAGCTGTCAGGTCAATTCCCAGCATTTCAATGCCGATCAGAAATGCCAGGGCCCATATCGCGATTGTGCTGAGCTTTTCGGCCAACAGTTTCTGCGTACTGTCAAAGTGGCTGATCCGTTTGATCAGGCTGCGGTTTAATCGCGTCGCCGCCCAGGCAACCGTAACCACCAGCGCGATCACGCCGATGACCAAGAAGACATCGAGCACAGAGATTTTCAGATTGCCAATTTCAATTGTGAAATTGGACAAGGATTCCAGAAAAGCGCCAGCGGTTTCGTTACGCTCACCCACATCTTCAACCAGAGCTTGTGACCCTTCGATAGCCTCAACCGGCTCAACCGGTGTCGGCTCTGCTTCGGGGGTTGCCGCCGGGGTGGAAACCTCACCCTCAGCGCTTTCGGCAGTCGGATCAGTGGTCTCGGTTACATCGGCTGGCAATGCGGCGGTTGTGGTCATGTATGGTCCAGTTTCTCAAACGCTTGAGCAAGGTCTGCAATAAGGTCTTGCGGGTCTTCAAGGCCAATCGATAGGCGAATGGCTGGTGAAGAGCCAGTGGTGCCTTTTGCGGCAAGTTGTTTGGTCGGCCAGGCCATCACATCGCGGTGTTCAGCAGGAAAAATCGGCAGGGCCAAACTCTCAAACCCGCCCCAGCTGTATCCGATCCCGAAATGGTGCAAATTATCGACCACTTTGGCCTGTGCATCGCGATCATCGCTGTCCAACACAAAGCTGAACAATCCGCACCCACCGGTAAAATCGCGACGCCACAAATCATGGCCGAGATCGCCCGGCAACATCGGGCACATAACTGCGCAGACCTGCGGCTGGGTTTGCAGCCATTCAGCTATTTGCAAGGCGCTGCTGCTGGATTGATCGAGCCGCAACTTCATCGTGCGCAAACCGCGCGCGGCTAAGGCGGCATCATCGGGGCTAACCACATTACCCAATTGTTGGGCCGTGCGGCGCAGCGCCCGGTAATAGCGCTCGCCAGCGCTGGCGCTGCCCATCATCAAATCCGAATGCCCACCAACATGTTTGGACAGGCTCATCACGGAAATGTCGCATCCGCGCTTTAGTGCAGGAAAGCCCAGCGAGCTGGCCCAAGTGTTGTCAAGCAGGCTGACCGCGCCTTTGTCCCGCGCAATGGCAGCCAAGGTTGGAACGTCACACACTTCCATCGTCAGGCTACCAGGGCTTTCCAGCCATACCGCCTTGGTACGATCACAAAAAAGGGATTGATAAGCGGCAATGTCCAGCGGATCGAAAAAGCGTGATTCCACGCCTAAACGCTTTAGCAAACCTGTCGCCATAGAACGCGATGGGTCATAGGCATTGTCAGTGATCAGCAACACGTCGCCGGGTTTCAGCACGCTAAGCAATGCGCCAGCAATCGCCGATACACCGCTGGGATACAACACTGTCCCATAGGCGCCTGGTTCGATCTGGGTCAGCGCATCGGCCAGTGCCCATTGGGTGGGCGCACCGCGTCGGCCATAGAAGAAATCGCCATCCTGATTGGACTTGGTCGCGGCTTTGCGCTCGGCCTCATTGGCATAAAGATGGGTGCTGGCGCGCCATACTGGCGGATTGACCACCCGCCCGGTCCATTTGGGATCGCGTCCGGCCTCAACAACGCCAGTTGCCGGGTTTGCGGGCTTGTCATCCTTTGCCATGTTCAGCCCGCCTTTCCATTTTCGTTTGGCTCAACCGCATTGGGCGTGGTGGGATCGCTGCCCCAATCCAACCAGCTGCCATCATACAAAGCCGTATCGTCTTTGCCGATCATGTGCATGGCAAACAACAGCGCGCTGGCGGTGACGCCGCTGCCGCAGGTCGTGGTGACGGGCATTTCCAGATCAATTCCGGCTTTGGCGAATATATCGCGCAAATCATCGGTCGAGCGATAGGTGCCGTCGGGTTGAAACAATTGCGGGAAGGGCAAATTGAGCGAGCCAGGAATATGGCCGGTGGGTTGGCCATGTACATTATCAACCGTGTTGCCGGCAAAGCGCCCCTGATCACGCGCATCCAAAACTTGCTCGGTCGCTTGTTCGATATTGGCCAGCATGTCCTGCTTAAAGCGGATGCGGCCTTGAGAACTTAGATCCATCGGCGTTGTTGGTGTCACCTTGGGCTCGCCGCTCTCCATCGGATGTCCGTCAGCCTTCCACTTGGCCAAGCCGCCATCCAGAATGGCGACATTGCGCAAGCCATTCTCGCGGCACAGGAACCATGCGCGGGCCGATGTTTTCACCGCGCTATCGCAATAGAAGATGATCGTGTCATCTTGGCTCACGCCCGATTGTGCGAGCAGCTCGGACAATTGTTCGGGCCGAGGGCAGGCCATTGGAACAGAAGAAGTCTCGTCCACCAGTTGGGCCAGATCAAAATAGCGTGCTCCGCGAATGTGGCTGTCGGCAAATTCAGCCGCCGCATCACGGTTGGCACCAGGCAGATGCCGGGTGGCATCAAGCACGATGAGGTTGGGCTGATCCAAGGCAGCCGCAAGCCATTCAGGTGAAACCAGACTCTGCATAGGAACCAGCGGTAGCGGTCTGCCGCTCGGCAGTCGAGGCTTTGTAAAGTGTCGCCTATGCGACAGGCCGCGACCCTACACCCTGATATTCGCCCGGCATACCGTTGAGCGGTAAAGGGTGTAGTTTGGAACCGGGGGCTTCAACGCCCAACACGAAAGTCTTCATCTGTGGATCAGCGCTGTCGCATTCGGCGATAATGCGAGCAAGTGGGACAAACATGGGAACGTTGCCTTGGTGAAACCCGTCAATCTGGCCGGTTGACATTTGCAAGGTGATTTCTGCCACTTGGGTTTTGTTCGGCCCAATGCGCTCTAACGTGATGAGTGGGGCAAGCGCCATGCCTTCGCGCGCAATTTGTTGGTCCATCGTGGTGGATTTGTTCGCGCTGATCAAATCGCCGGAAATCGCCAGATCTCGCAGCGCTCTGTCAGATCGATTGGCCACGGTGACCTGCGCTTTGACGGTCACCATCATGACACTGCGCACGATGCTCACGATTTTCATCTCAAGCGCAAAACGCCCTTTGTCTGCGGCCACAGGCTGCGGCACGCTCTTATTGACAATGGGCGGTTCAATTGTTGGGGGCTCAACGGTCGAGGCTTTGCGACGCAGGAAGAAAAATACGCCCGCCAGCAGCGCCAGAAATGTCGCCAAACCGCCTGCGATCCAAACCCAGCTATTGGACGATGTCTCGCTAGCCTCTGCAGAACCGATGCCTTGGGACGCCGTGATGTTCGGGCTCGGGACAGAATCGAATGGGGGGCTGCTGGAGGCGCTGCTTGGCGCAGGTGTCGGGGTGCCAAAAACATCATCCAACAAACTGGTGCTGGCTGGGGGCGAGGCGGTTGATGGTGTAGGCGATTGCCGCGGCGCAGGAGCTTCAGTTTGCCGGGAAAGCGGTTCAACCACTGCGCCTGATCCAGGTGTTCGCGTAGGTGTTGGCACTTCACTTGGTGTCTGCGTCTGAGGGGCTGCGGGGCTTGGCAAAGGTTGCGGCACAGGCGCATCGGTTTCAATCGGTCGCGGCCTGACGGGAACAGGTCCAGTGTCATCTACCGGTCCCTGTATTGGAACTGGCGTAGGCGTTGGCGTTTCACCGGGCGGTAGGTTGAAATCGCGCACCGGATCTTGCGCCATTGAAGGTGCAGACAATGTCCCGGCCGCAATCGCGGTCAGGACAGCCGCAATCGCGGTCTGCGGAGAAATTGCAAGGGCGTTGTGCCGGGTCATAAATTCACTGCCGATGACGGTTGAACAGGTGCGCGCTGAATAGGCACTTAATCTGCGGCGTCCAGCCAGTCCCTTGCATATCGCCGCACTTCGCGGCAACAGCGCGGCATGAGCGACACACTCCACACTACGCATTTGGGCCAAGACAGCACTTTGCCATCCTCTCCCGAAGAGGCGCAATTGGACTATGTGCTCAATCCTCGCGCTGGATCATTGTATCTGGTGCGCTTTGCCGCGCCAGAATTCACCTCGCTATGCCCGGTAACCGGACAGCCCGATTTTGCCCATTTGGTGATTGATTATGCGCCGGGCGAGACAATCGTGGAATCCAAGAGTCTCAAGCTATTTTTGGGCAGTTTTCGCAATCACAACGGCTTTCACGAAGATGTGACGGTTGGCATTGGCCAGCGATTGGCCGAGGAAATGAAGCCTCGCTGGCTACGCATCGGAGGGTATTGGTACCCGCGCGGAGGCATTCCGATTGATGTTTTTTGGCAGACCGGCACTGCGCCCGAAGGGTTGTGGGTACCCGATCAAGGTGTTGCATCCTATCGCGGCCGAGGCTGAGAGACTGGCCGCTCCATGAGGGATGGCAATCAGCTAGCCGACCAGATTGTCGATTTGGCTAAACAGGCTGAATTGTGGATGTTGGACAAGGCATTTCCGTTCTGGGCGGAACGCGGGGTCAATCCCGCCGGTGGGTTCTTTGAACGGCTGGACTTGGATGGCTTTGGCATCCCCGATGAAGACAGCCGCGTGCGCGTTCAGGCCCGCATGGCCATCAGCTTTACCATTGCAGCAGAACTCGGGTGGGAGCCAGAGCGCGCCCAAGTGCTGGTTCGCCGCGCTTTGGATGTATTGATCGCCGATTGCAGACGGCCAGATGGCCTTTATGGCAAGATGGTGCGGCCCGGCCTAGGCCTGACCGATGATACGGCCATGGCCTATGATACAGCCTTTGCCTTGCTGTCATTTGCGATGGCCTATCGTACATTCGGTTGGGACAGCGCGAGGGACGCGGGCGAGCATTTATCGCAAGCGATTGATCAACATTTGATGCGCACGCCAGAGGAAGGTGGTGCGGCAGAAACTTTGCCCGCTCCTGCGATTCGGACGCAAAACCCGCATATGCACCTGACAGAGGCGTCGCTGGCATGGTTTGAAGCGACGGGTGAAACACGAAGCCTGGAACGCGCGTTTAGCATTGTGAGATTTGTGGCGGATCGTTTTTATCGCGATGATCTGGGCCTATTGATCGAGGAATTTGATGTTCCCGATGCAAAGAATCGAACCGAAGCGGGCCATATGCTCGAATGGGTTTGGATCTTGGGTCAGATGGTCAGAATAACAGGCGCCATGCCCCATCCGCTGGCATCAGCGCTGCATCTGAGCGCCGACCGCATGTTGGGCGGTCTAGACTATATTCCGCTGTCGCAAACATTGGATGGCAAGCCCTTGCAACAGCGCCAACGCACTTGGTCTGTGGCGGAGAAGCTGAAGGCGCTAATTGCATATTGGCGGTTGGATCATGATCCCATTATTGCCGGGCAGATCGTGGCAACTGGCAAGCAATTGTTCGCGGACCATATTGATGAGGCGGTATCTGGGGCCTGGGTGGATGAAATTGATCCCAATCGCAATTCCTTGATCAAGGATATCACGCCTGCAACTGGCTATCATGTCTTTCAGGCATTTCAGGAACTCATTCGCTTTTCCAAAGAATTTTCCTCGGTTTGATCTGTGGCCAATACGGCAGTTTGATCGACTCTTTTGGGAAGACGCGATAGTTACCGATTTTGGTTACAATTCTGCTGCTGGAATTCAGTATGTCGGCCGCACAATCGCCTGCTCCATTTGCCAACTTTGCCCCTCCGCTGGGCGTACCCAGCGCGCTTAGGCAGGCCATCACCAACGCCTATCGTATGCCCGAGGCCGCAGCCGTTCCGCCGCTGCTGAAAGCCGCGCGCCTGCCAGATTCATCCCGCGCCAGCATTGCCACCATGACCTGCGATTTGGTCACGCGATTGCGTGAAAAAGGGCAAAGCGGAGGCGTTGATGGATTGGTGTCGGAATATTCGCTCTCCAGCCAAGAAGGCGTGGCACTGATGTGCTTGGCCGAGGCCCTGCTGCGCGTACCAGACAATGCGACGCGTGATGCCTTGATTCGAGATAAGATCGCCAGCGGCAATTGGAGCGCGCATTTGGGCGAGGATCGATCGATTTTCGTCAACGCGGCAACATGGGGGCTGGTTGTATCGGGCAAGTTGGTTGCACCGGTGCAGGAAGACAGCCTGACCTCCTCGCTGACCGGATTGATAAGGCGCGCTGGCGAACCTGTCATCCGCAGCGGCGTGAACATGGCGATGGAGATGATGGGCGAACAATTCGTCACCGGGGAAACCATTGCGGAGGCTTTGGACCGGGCGCGTGAGCAGGAAAAACGCAGCTTCACCTATAGCTATGACATGTTGGGCGAAGCAGCGATGACGATGGCCGACGCGAAACACTATTACGAAGATTACGAGCGAGCCATTCATGCCATTGGCAAGGCTGCTGCTGGTCGCGACGTGTATCAAGGACCAGGAATTTCGATCAAACTGTCCGCGCTTCATCCACGCTATGAACGCAGCCAATTGTCGCGGGTCACGGCCGAACTTTTGCCCAAGGTTCGCCAGTTGGCAATGATGGCCAAGCAATATGATATCGGCCTGAATATTGATGCTGAGGAAGCGGACCGGTTAGAGGTGTCGCTGGATGTTCTAGAGGTGTTGGCCTTGGATGCCGATCTGGCGGGCTGGGATGGGCTGGGCTTTGTTGTGCAGGCCTATGGCAAGCGATGCCCGATGGTGATCGACTGGCTGGTTGATCTAGCGCAGCGATCTGGTCATCGGATCATGGTGCGGCTGGTCAAAGGTGCCTATTGGGACAGCGAGATCAAGCAGGCACAGGTCGACGGGCAGGCAGATTTCCCGGTGTTCACACGCAAAGTCCACACTGACCTCAGCTATATCGCTTGCGCGCGCAAATTGCTTGATGCGCGTGCATCTGTGTTCCCGCAATTTGCCACTCATAACGCGCAAACCTTGGCCACCATCCACCATTTGGCTGGAGCGGCGTTCGCCTTGGGTGATTACGAATTTCAATGCCTGCATGGCATGGGCGAGGCGCTGTATGATGAAGTGGTTGGCTCACAGCATTTGGGACGGCCGTGCCGCATCTATGCACCGGTTGGCACACATGAAACATTGCTCGCCTATCTGGTTCGGCGCTTGCTCGAAAATGGCGCCAATTCCTCATTCGTGAACCGCATTTGGGACGAGACGATAGCGGTGCGTCATCTGGCCGCGGATCCGGTGGATGAGGCCACCATCGTCCAGCCCATTGGCGCGCCCCATCCGTTGATCAATTTGCCCGAGCAGCTTTATCCTGCGCGCAAAAATTCGCGCGGGATTGATCTGAGCGATGAGAGCGCTTTGGCGGATTTGTCATCAAGGCTGGTGGGAAGTGCCAAAGTGGATTGGCGTGCAGCAGCCACGTTCGATCAAGGTGGCGTGCCTGATTGGGAGCCGGTTCTAAACCCGGCGGACCACCGCGATACAGTTGGCCATGTTAGCTGGGCGAGCGAGCAGCAGGCGCTGAGTGCAGTTGAAAGAGCGCAAGATGCTCAGGCAAGCTGGGCGAGCATCTCGGTCGAAACACGGGCGGATTGCCTTGACCGGGCCGCCAATGCGTTGGAGGCGGAGACCGAGCAGCTGCTCGGCTTGATCATGCGCGAGGCGGGCAAGTCTGCCGCCAATGCCATCGCCGAAGTGCGCGAGGCCGTCGATTTCCTGCGCTATTACGCCACAGAGGCGCGCGGCGGGTTGATTGATGCACAATCGCTTGGCCCAGTGGTGTGTATCAGTCCGTGGAACTTCCCATTGGCGATTTTTGCCGGGCAGGTAAGTGCGGCTTTGGTTGCGGGCAACACCGTACTGGCCAAACCGGCTGAAGAGACACCACTGATCGCGGCGCATATGGTGGGTTTGTTGTACGATGCAGGCGTGCCGCGCGAAGCCCTGCAATTTCTTCCCGGCGCAGGGGAAGTGGGTGCGGCGCTGGTTGGCGCAGCTGGCACCTGCGGGGTGATGTTTACCGGATCAACCGAAGTCGCCAAGCTGATCCAGCACCAATTGGCCAAACGCACATTGAAGGATGGATCGCCGATCCCTCTGATCGCCGAAACTGGTGGGCAAAATGCGATGGTGGTCGACAGCTCGGCTCTGCCAGAACAGGTGGTGCGTGATGTGATAGCCAGCGCCTTTGACAGCGCCGGACAGCGGTGTTCGGCATTGCGAATACTATGCGTTCAAGAAGATATCGCTGACGATTTGTTGGACATGTTGCAAGGCGCTTTGGCTGAGTTGCAGGTTGGGCCAACCGATCAATTGGCGATGGATATTGGGCCAGTGATTTCTGCCGAGGCGCAGGGCACCATCAATGCGCATATCGATCATCTGAAAGTGGCTGGCCACCGTGTGGATCAATTGCCGCTGGATGATACGGCCATCCAGCATGGGACTTTTGTTGCCCCGACAATCATCGAAATTTCCGAGATTGCTGAATTGGGCCGCGAAGTGTTTGGGCCGGTGCTCCATGTCGTGCGCTATCGCCGCCGAGACATTGGGCGATTGGTGCGGCACATTAACGAGACAGGCTATGGCCTGACCTTTGGCATTCACAGCCGGATTGACGAGACGATTGCTCAGGTCTGCGGCAATGTGAAGGCAGGCAACATCTATGTGAACCGCAATGTCATTGGAGCGATTGTTGGCGTGCAGCCATTTGGCGGGCGCGGATTGTCAGGCACTGGACCCAAGGCGGGTGGACCGCTCTACCTTGGTCGTTTGGTTTGTGCTGGCAAAGATGTCTTGGGCCAAATGTCGCCCATTGCCGATTTGCCCGGACCGGTGGGCGAACGCAATTTGTATGCCCTGCATCCACGGGGCAGGGTGTTGTTGCTCGCCCAAACCGCTCAGGGTTTGCAGACGCAATTGGAAGCGGTGATGGCCAGCGGTAATATACCGGCTGTTCCCGACAGCGCGCTAACTCTGGCCGAGACTCTGCTGCCAGAAGTATTCGCTAGGCTGGAATGGGTCGGGGAATGGACCAACCAGCCTCCATTCGATCACATTTTGATTGAAAGCGATGGGCAGGACATTTGCCCCATTTTGAGAATGATTGCCGCTAAGGACGGACCGATTCCAATTGTGCAAATGGGCGGCGCTGAAGGTGGCTATCGGCTCGACTGGATGGTGGAGGAGGTTTCCACATCAATCAACACCACAGCAGCGGGCGGCAATGCCAGCCTGATGGCGGTCGTTTAGCCAGCGTTGCTGAGGAATTGGGTGGTGCAAAAATGGTGCCGGCTAAAGGATTCGAACCCTTGGCCCCCTGATTACAAATCAGGTGCTCTACCAACTGAGCTAAGCCGGCACACTATCGCTAAGAACGGCCCCCTAGTGCAAACCGCGCCCAGCCTCAAGTAGGGAAGCGATAGGCGAGTAAAAAACTTTCCGCCTCAAGTAGGGAAGCGATAGGCGAGTAAAAAACTTTCCGCCTCAAGTAGCGAAGCGATAGGCGAGTAAAAAACTTTCCGCCTCAAGTAGCGAAGCGATAGGCGAGAAAAAACGTCAAACTGCGCCAAATGTCCAGCCCTCTGTTTGCGCAATTTGCTTTGTTAGCCCTGTGGGACGCCAAAACTTTTCAACATTTGCCACATTTCGCAGCCACGCTGCGCTGACCAAAGCATCGGATGAATGATCGTCAATTGGCCCATTTCCCAGACCATCTACCTGCACCGGGGGCGATCCCAATTGCCCAAGGGCGGCGTTCAGCGCGGCATAATCTCTGATCTTGGTCTTACCCTTGGCAATGCCGCCGCTGCGCGTGGCGATTGCAGTATAAATCTCAACCAGAACCGGTCCGGCGTCTGGTACAGGGTCAATCGGCCAGACGTTGATGGTGCCGCGCAATCGGTTGAGCATGCGCATTCCGGTTAGGCTGGATTTGCCCACTTGGGCCGCGCCCACAAGGTTGAAATTGCTGACAGGGCGAATGCCTTGATTGCGCTGAGCCAATTCAGCCTGACGAAAACGACC
>JGI24025J20009_10002051_pt1 | contig 14820 bp, 13 predicted proteins | sample Cruoilmetagenom3_FD_20009 | JGI IMG/M metagenome (IMG submission 20009)
ATATTGATCAGTCTAACGACCTACAAAGCGGAAGAAGCTGGTGGGATCGTAGAACTGGTTAATCCGAGAAATACATCAAAACAATGTTCGGTTTGCGGCTGTATCCAGTCGATGCCGCTCTCACAGAGGACATACCGATGTCCTGACTGTGGGGCGGTCATGGGGCGAGATCACAACGCCGCAATCAACATTAAAAATAGATATGTACCCACGGACTGTGGGGAATTAACGCCTGTGGAGATGGTTGCATGAGCAACCGCTATGAATCAGGAAGCCCCGGTACTTGTAGCGGGGAGGAAGTCACAAAGATGTACACCAAAAATAGCGGCATGATCGAAAAAATCCTGAAGCTGAAACAGGAAAGAAACGCAGTTATCCTTGCTCATAACTACCAGCGTCCGGAGATTCAGGATATCGCTGACTTCGTTGGCGATTCGCTCGCGTTGAGCATTAAAGCGTCCCAGACCGATGCTGATGTGATCCTCTTCTGCGGCGTCGATTTCATGGCGGAATCCGCAGCAATTCTAAGCCCTGACAAGACCGTTCTGATCCCTGATACGGATGCCAGATGCCCGATGGCTGCGATGATCACAGAGCAGGAACTGATAGAGATGAAGCAGATGCATCCGGATGCCTGTGTGGTCTGCTATGTGAACACAAGCGCGGCAGTGAAGGCAGAGAGCGATATCTGCTGCACGTCAGCAAACGCTGTCGAGGTCGTGGAGTCGCTCGACTGCGATGAGATCATCTTCGTGCCTGACAAGAATCTTGCGCTCTATGCTGCCAGATTCACAGAGAAGAAGATCATGCCGTGGGACGGATACTGCCCAACGCACCACCAGATACTCCCGTACGACATTATGGATGCGAAGCAGATGCATCCGGACGCGGAGGTGTTAGTGCATCCTGAATGCAGACCAGAGGTGATCGATCTTGCGGATGGGGCGTACGGTACCGAAGGGATGGTCCGGCATGTCAGGGATTCGCGTTCTGATGAGTTTATCATTGGTACCGAGTCAGGGATGCTACACCGGCTGGAGAAGGAATTTTCATCGAAACAGTTCTATGCAGTCTCTGATTACGCGATCTGCCCTGCCATGAAGATGGTCACGCTTTCAGAGGTGGCCCGTTCGCTTGAGAATCTTGAATACGTGGTTGCCATACCCGGTGATGTGCAGAAGAAGGCGAAGGATGCACTCGACCGGATGATCGAGGTCAAGAGGAGAAGTTGATTGCTCGGGTTGCTCCGCACCGGAAACTGCGCGATGGCTGGCTTTGCAGCCGTCATCGGTGCAGGAATCGTCTGCGGCATAACAGAGATACCGATTCTGGGGGTGGTGCTTCTATTCCCTTCTGTCTTTCTGATAACAGGCGCAGGAAACGCGATCAATGATTACTTCGATGCGGATATCGATGCGATCAACAAGCCGATGCGTCCGATACCATCAGGGCGGGTGAGCAGGAATGCGGCACTGTATCTCTCGCTCCTGCTCTTCGGACTCGGTATCGCATTAGCATACACCATCAACATCATCTGCTTCGCAATCGCTCTCGCAAACTCCCTGATGCTCATCGCCTATGCCCGCAATCTGAAGCGCACAGCGCTTGCCGGCAACATCTCTGTCGGATACCTGACCGGCTCCACGTTCCTGTACGGAGGTGCGCTCTTTGAAATCCCGGGTCTCGTCCAGGCATCCGGACTGTTTGCGCTTGCGATGCTTGCAACGATCGCACGCGAGATCGCAAAGGACATCGAGGACATCGATGGCGACTCAGCGATGGGGCTCGATACACTCCCGATCCGCATCGGATCGAGACGTGCCGAATATGCCGCATCCGCATTCGGCGTGATCGCAATACTGTTAAGCCCGATCCCCTACCTTTCACTCGAATTCTCGGTCTGGTATCTCGCCGTGGTGATGTTCGCAGATCTCTGCTTCCTGATTGCGATACTGCGATTGAAGAAGGGCGATGCCGCGGGTTCGTCGAGACTGTTTAAGCAAGCGATGATGGTGGCTTTGCTTGCGTTCGTGGTCGGGAGCCTGGGCGGCGGCGCATAGACGTGGGTGGCGATCGGTGATCCGGATGCCGGGGGTAAGTTGACACGCTCACTTGGCAGCGTATTCGGCAGGAGTGGAGCGAGATCGATTCCGGCTCCTGCCGGTATCGACAGTTCCGCTCACTTGACTTTCAAAGAAACGCGAATTAGCCCTTAATCCTCCTTGAAAACCGCTAGCTGTCGGACTGTCGTCGTCCAGCAAGCTGTATGACCTAACTTTTGATATCAGTGTAATGCTACACTACACATCGATTGAATCAGATAACTATTTATATGGGTATGACCAAATACACTAATGTAATTACACAGTCTACCGATGTCGATTTAGTAAACTAAACACATACGGGAAATTTAGGTCAAATTGGGGAAGTTGGTGGCAAGGAGGTTTATGTTTTGATAGGTCATACATTAATTGGGTTGACCGATGGTGTTTTTCACTACATGTTTGAAAGTCAAGACAGACTCCGGGTTATCTGTTTACCACACGTTACTCGAGCATATTCATCATGTAGACAGTTCCGACCCGATCGGACCGATTCCTTTCAGTTCATCCACGAAACCGGAGACGACCTCCACAAACCGCTCGCTCTCGGATGCGTCGATCCATTCGACGCGCAGCCTCGTTGCATCAATCCCGACCCCTGCCAGCAGGTCGGCAAGCGCAGCCATCCTGTGTTCTGCGTTCTCATTCCCGTGCATATAATGGCACTCCCCAATCTTGCATCCGGCAACGAGCACGCCATCAGCGCCGCACCTGAACGCCTCGAGCACGAAACCCGGATTGACGCGTCCTGCGCACATCACACGGACCACCCTGATGTTGGTTGGGTACGAGATGTGCAGCACGCCTGTCAGGTCTGCACATGCATAAGCACACCAGTTGCAGAGAAACGCAATGATCAGCGGGCACTCGTTCTTTGTGAGCGTTCGTATCTGCGAGAGGATCTGGGTGTCGGTGTGCATGTACGGCTCGATTGCACCTTCCGGACACGCGGCACTGCACGAACCGCAGCCCTTACATGCCAGTTCATCGACCACTGCCCTGCCCTGCACCATCCTGATGCTTCTGAATTTGCAGACACCCATGCAGATCGCACATCCGATGCACTTGTCCGCGTCCACATGCGCGCTCATCGGGTCGATCTCCAGATGGTCTTCTGTTAGCAAGGTCTTTACTCTGGAAGCAGCAGCCGAGGCCTGTGCAATCGATGTCTGGATGTCCTTTGGCCCTGATGCGCACCCTGCTATGAAGATGCCGTCGGTATGCGCTTCCACCGGTCTTAGTTTCGGATGCGCCACCTGCATAAACCCGTCCGCTCCGGTCTGCATATCGATGCCGATTTCGCTCTCAGCCTCAAGCCCGACCGAGAGAATGACAAGGTCACATGCCTCCTCGATGATCCCGTCGTCTGCCAGCGTATCCTCGTACCGGATAACAGCGCTTTTTCCGTGCGTCAGCACCTCTGCGACCCGTCCACGTATGAAATCGACTCCAAGTTCCTGTGTTCGCTGGTAATATTCCTCATAACCATTGCCACACGCCCGTATGTCGATATAATGGATCGAGATATCCGTATCAGGGTTTTTTTTCTTGATCGCCTGCGCACTCTTGATTGCAGCCATGCAGCAGACGAGAGAACAGTAGTTATTGCCAACGGTCGCATCTCTTGACCCGACGCACTGGATGAATGCGATTCTCTGCGCAAGCTCTCCTGTCGATGGCCGGATTGCGCGTCCGTACGTGGGTCCGCTCGCATTCAGCATCCGTTCGAGTTGCAGCGACGTGACGACATCCCTGTGCCGTCCGTAGCCGTACTCCTCCTTGCGTGCCGCATCAAACGGCTTCCAGCCGGTTGCAACGATGATTGCGCCTGCATCGAACTCAAACTCCTCTTCCTTCTGGAAATAATCGATAGCGTCCAGCGGACATGCCTCTTCGCACAATCCGCAGCCGACGCAGTGCTCATCGATGCACGCAATCATGGGCACAGACTGCGGCACCGGAACGTAGATCGCCTTCCTGACCCCTATGTCGTAATCGAACTGGTTCGGAACGGTGATCGGGCATACATGCGCGCAGTCATCGATGCATCCCTTGCAGATATCTTCTCTGACGAATCGCGGTTTCTTGATGCCGCGCACCCTGAAATTGCCGACACTTCCCCCCACCCCTGTGATCTCCGCGTAGGTGTAGAGATCGATATTCCGGTGGTTGAGGACATCGGTCATCTTCGGGGCGATGATGCAGATCGCGCAGTCGTTTGTCGGGAAGAGACTCCCGTACAGAGCCGCGCGCCCTCCTATAGTCGGCTCCCTCTCGATCAGGTGCACCTTCATGCCGCTATCTGCCAGATCGAGCGCAGCGGTCATGCCCGCGATCCCGGCTCCGATGACAAGTGCATCCTGATTGATCGGGATCGTCCGTTTCGGGATCGGGGCGAGTTCTCTTGCCTCTGCCACACCCATGCGCACCAGATCGATCGCTTTCTGGGTCGCAAGCGCAGGGTTATCGGCATGAACCCACGAGCACTGCTCGCGAATGTTCACCATCATCAAGAGATACGGATTCAGCCCTGAATCCTCAAGCAGGCGCTCGAAGGTCGTCTGGTGCATACGCGGCGAGCATGCGGCTACGACGACGCGGTCAACGCCGCTCCCGATATCGGCTCTGATCTCTTCCTGCCCTGCATCGGAACATGCAAAATCGATATCCCTGGCGATGCGGACGCCGTCAAGCGTTGCAGCCTCCGCTACGATTGCATCGATATCAAGGACTCCACCGATGTTGAGCCCGCAGTGGCAGATGTATACTCCAATTTGCATATCGCTGATCGTGGTTTATTTACAATTATAAATAGATAAACCTCTTCGTGCCGGTTGGTGATTGCTCACTGTGGCGGGATGTGATCTCGAGCTGTGGGTCGATACAAAAAAGAAGACGGCGAAGGGATTTTCCCTTCATTCCTCTCCGCACCCACAGTGGAGCGAATATCCTGTCGGATCATTGACGTAGCCCATCAGCAGCAGCACATCGAGACTGTTGGTATGTCCGTTGCCATCGATATCGCCGATGCAGGCGTCAACCGGCGTGCCTTTGACGACATACTCAAGCAGGAGCAGGAGATCAACCGTGTCGATCGTTCCGTCGCCGGTTATGTCGCCGCACATCGGCACCGGCAGGACCAGCGGCAGATGGTCCTGATTCAAGCCGCCGGCTATGTTGTATGATTCATCGCCGAACCCATCGCCGTCGTCATCAGTTCCACCGTAGTCGCTCCAGTAGTTGCCGCCGATGAAGGGACCGCCGATGATGTTGGGTCCGGTGGTGTTGGTGGTATTCAATGAAGTGGCATAGTTAACATCGTTTGAAATATATAGATTTTGATCATTTATGAAAATATTATTGTAAATTCTGTTTGATCCGTTTTCACCAAGAGATGCCCCCTGTAGATATATGCCATATCCGCCGTATCCGCCGTTGTTCCGGATGTGCGAATTCTTTACTGTGTTTGATGAAGCACCATTGATATTGATCCCATACCATCTGTTTGAATTCGCATTTATCTTGTCGAAAGTGTTGGAATCAGGACTTCCGAAGCTATCACTGCCGAGATAAACGCTGCAAAAGGTATTTAAATTCGCATCCACGCCTGTGAAATTGTTGTAAGACGAGTTCTGGATTAACTGGATTCCCTTGGAATTGCTGTTGAATACGGAGTCAGAAACGCTATTGTAACTCGCGCCCTGCATATAGATACCATAATCGTTGTTCAGATTCGCAGTGATGTTGGAAATGTCATTGTATAGTGACCTATATAGATATATGCCATTATTACGCTCGTTGCTGTTGAAAACAGAATCATTCACCCGGTTCGAAGATGAACTCTCGAATTTTAGCCCGTTCCATCTGTTGTGCCCTGCCACAATTCCTGTCAGGTTAGTATTGTTGGAATATCTAAACGTCAGTCCGTGCTCGTTGTAGCTCGAGCTTATATCCGAAAAGGTGGCATTGTCCGTCAACAGGACATCTATCCCATTATTCTTTATCGCACCATTGCCATGGGCCGTTACATTTGATACCACCGAGTTGTCTGCACCGCACAGGATCAATTCTGATAAATAAAGATTTTCTATGTTTGAAGTATCGTAATAGTACCCTATAGGTCTGCCGCCGGAGCCGGTTACATTGCTCAGATAATTTGGGCACCAGTACTCATCATTAGTGCTTACTTTCAGATCCTTGCGCGAATTGTTCACAAAATTCGAGTCATCAAGCCAGTTATAAGCAGCATACGAAAAAAAGATTCCTGCACCGTTTTTGCTTGCGCTCAAATTTACAAGATGCGTATTGTATGTATCATATAAATAAAAACCATATTGTGGATTTCCACTGGATTCCACATTCGTGAGATTGCTTTGCATAGTAGAGCGCAACTGGATGCCCGCGTAGTTGGAAGTAAACGATTTTATGTCTTTCAGTGTGTTATTGTCTGAATTATAGATGTATATGTTCGAGGATGTCCAGTTCCGGACTGTGCAGTTCTTTATTGTTATATTTGTGTCGTATGCTGATGCTCTGGAGATGTATATGCCGTACTTTCCTGAGCCATTGCCGTCGATCGTATGTCCCTGGCAGTCAAGATTTACATCGTCTGCTGTTATATCGATGCATTTTGTGGCGGTCGAGTTGAGAATATCCGAAGTTAGCCTGTAATTTCCAGAAGTGGATATTATCCGGCATGACGTTATATCACCTTCTGCTGCACCCGCTGTGCAGGTGAGCGCTGCAAGCACGATAATTATTGCTGTGATATATCGTTTCATGATTAGACCCCCCCACACGGGCAGTTCAGCGAATATCCTGCCGGATTTGCGATATACCCTATCAGTAGCAGCACATCGAGACTGTTAATATATCCGTTGCCATCGATATCACCAGCACACTCATGAGCGAGCGGGTTGCCCGCGGGGTTGACGCAGTGTTTCAGGAGCAGTACGAGATCGACTGTGTTAACCGCACCATCATCAGTGACGTCGCCGCAGATCGGTTGCTCTGGCTGGCCGCCGTCCCGGCCCGCGAGGCGCGCCATCATCCACCAGACGGCTCTGCCCTTATTCTCACAGTTCTCGTAGGACGTGTGTGCTGCCTGATTATAGTTGTAGTGCGGATGCTCATACGGAACGGTCACATACGCGCTACCATTCCAGTATTCATAAGTAGCCTGTTCCCATTCCCCTGAAGTCGAGTTGTACCACCAACAATCGATATCGCCAAAGTCGAATAGAACCTTGTTGTTGGCGATACGATAATCACGGATCTGCTCGTTTCGCAGATACCGGTTGTCTCCCTGTGCCGTGTTCGTGTTGTAATGATTTCCAGGCCCGGTCTGTGCGTTTCCAGTGAAATAGATGAAGGCGACATCTGGATTGTCAGCTTCAAGGTTGCTCATTGCCTGTAGGTAACTATTAACCGTTTCTTCGTAGTAACTGTTCATCTGACAGCACCAGCAAAAAGCTGAGACATTGATGGCGACATAATCAGAGAGATTGAGAAAATCCTGCGTATGGTATGGCTTTTGCCAGTCCGAACTAAAGTAGTCACTTGGTGTATTATAGGTGTCACGTATCGGGGGCATACCGTCCTTGACGCATAGAACACCTGCTTCAGTTGGAAGAGAACTGGTGCTTCTACTGTAGATATACTTGGAATCTGCGTTCTCGATTCGTTGCAGACCTTCTGTGAGTTGGCCCCCATGGGGTGTATGGGGGTAATGCCACTTGATATCGTCCTGAACCGCATCTATCCACTCATCCGGAATCTCTGAGAGATCCGTGCATGTATGGTCAATAATAATCGCGTCTGCGCACGCAGACGGGACCATCGCCAATATGGCGACCATTCCAATGATCAGTATCATTCCCTTATTCATGATCCATCATCCCTTTTTCAGTTGGCACGTAATGGCGCGTATACCATTGTGCGCAACACACCCTATAAAAAGCTAACGATCTTGCCACTCACTTATCACCCCTCATGACATATTGTCTGCGACCGGTTGCGAAAAGGGATTGTGCCGATCGCCATAAGATAAATAGCATCATGGTAAACGCATTTTGCCGGTCCGGCAGATGTTCACAGCGGATTTAAGCATTTGCCGATACGATCCCCGGGATCTTGTTTGTGTTTCTTCCCCTCCTCTCGCCGTAGCGCGATCGCTCTCAATCGAACCGGTGCCGCGCATACGACCGGATGATGTTGGGCGGGCGCGGCAAATCAAAACATGAATTCGGGTCAGGATATCGCACGCATCTTCGCGACAACATCTCTCCGGGTGATGAACCCGACCAGATCCTCATCCAGGTTGAGCACCGGAATCCCGCCGTACCCGTACTTCAGCATGAGATTCACAACATCGGGTATGTTGGAGTTCGTGTACACAGTCCTGACGCCGCGGCTCATGATATCCACGGTCAGGAGATTCTTGACTCTGGTATCCTGTTGATTGGCAGTGACCAGACCACGGATCGCACGCATCGCTTTTGCTATATCCTTCTCGGTTATGATGCCGACCAGCCGGTAATCCTCGATCACAGGGAGACGCCCGATGTCGTGATCCATCATCGTCCGCCGCACATGGACGACGCGATCGCCGGGCGAAGCAGTGATTGCTTTGTTCATAAATTCCGCAGCAAATCCAAAGACGGTCTGGGTCTTAAGAACCTCCTGCGGCGTGATCCAGCCGAGAATCTCATCATTGTCCTGTACAAAAAGGATGCCTCTCTGCTCCTGTAAAATTGATATGGCATCGTTCACATCCATATCCGGAGGAACCACTGTGCACACATCGCTGATCGCAGTGGCGACATGAAGCGAGGATGCTGGCAGCCCCGCTTTTCTGCTCGTATGGAGCGTGCTTCTGCTCGTACCGAGCGCACGTGCAATATTTCGCATGGTCAGCACACCGCGAAGTTTGCCCTTGCTCGTAACCATCAACCGTCTCGTATCATACTTATCCATCAGATCCAGTGCGCGAGATAAATCTTCTGATTTTTCGATGCGCACCGGCTCCACCATAATATCGCATACATTCATGATTCTTCTCCCATATTATTTATCGCTTGCAACATACTATCCTGATCCAGGATTCCGACCACATCATTCTCGTTATCGACAACAACGATGCTGGCAATCCGCGCATCGACCATCATGCGTGCCGCATCGGTTGCAAGCCCATCATCTGCTATCGTTACCAGCGGCGTGGACATAATATCCTCTGCAATAACCGGAAGTTCATGGACTCTCCTACCTTTGCGCGGGGCAGATGATGTGCACGCAAACGGCAGGTTGGAGTTGGTGATCATGCCCACCGGCTTTCCGCCGTATTCGAGAACCACGACCCGATCCACCTCCTCATCCCACATCATCTGCAGGATATGGCTGAGCGAGTGGTGTTTGTGGACGGTTGCAACAAAGTCGGACATAATCTCGCTGGCGCGTATATCGGAGGTTATCCGTGAAAAATGTTCGATCATATCCCGTTTGGTGATGATCCCGCATAGATCCCCTCCCCCGCCATCCCGAACCGCAAGACTGCCGATATCGTTCTCAAGCAGCAGTTCAGATGCCTGCCACAAGCTGGCGTCGGGATATATGCTGATCAGCGACTTTGTCATGACCAGCTGCACAGGAATCTGATCGATCGGACGTCTCCGCCACTGCGGCTCTGCCTGATCGAGTCTGTGCCCGATATCGGATTCGGTGAGCATGCCTACAGGTTCGTCGTGCAGTATCACAAGGAGTCTGCTGATCCTGTGTCGGAGCATCAGATTGCGCGCCCTTGAAATTGGCTCTCCTGGTGTAATTGCATACACCGGAGCACTCATTATGTCCTTAACTCGCATGGCTCATTGTCTTGATGTGGTTAGTACCCGAACAAAATCTCTTTCCGTCAACATTCCTGCAAGAACACCGTCGTCGATGATTGGAAGTGAACCTACGCCGTTTTCAGCCATCATCTCGGCAGCATCGCCGATATCCCGATCCGACGTGGTCCAGACAACATCCCGGATGACAAGCGTCTTTACAGGTACACTGAGCGCATCATCGATGCCGGTTGCTCCCTTTGTCAGTGCCTGGCCGCTGCCAAGGAACCGCAGTATATCAAAAGCAGTGACGATTCCGAGCAGGATATCGTTCTTGACGATCGGGAGGCGTCTGAATCCGTTATCGATCATCAGTTTACCGGCAGCCCCGATCTCAGCATCAGGCTCAACAGTCGCCACATTCGTTGACATACAATCGGCTATACTGGTGCCGATCTCGATGCCTGCGACCAGATGCATGAAATCCTGTTCGGTCACGATCCCAGAGACCCGCTCATCCTTGTCCATGACCGGCAGATATCCGACGTTCTTCTCTTTCATCAGTTTCAGAGCGTCCTCGATCGAGGAATCTGTGTACAGGTACGCAACATCGGTCTCCATGATCTTGCGTATCTCCTCGTTGACCGCAGCCAGTATGTTGCCATCGAACCGGTTGGTGACAAGAGAATGTCTCGGTCCGCCGCACAGAAAATCAACGATGTCCCTGCATACGATGATGCCTCTTAATTGCTGCGTGCCTGCATCAGCGATCGGGATTCTTCTGAATCCATGATTTAGCATCGTTTTGACGGTGCTCATGATCGTTGTGGTCGGCGGAACCGTCACAACGTCCTCTGTCGCTATTGCGAGTATGTCACCATGGTGCGCAGCGGCATGTGCGTTAATTTTATCGCCGCCCCGCTCCAGTGCGCCTCCGACCATCGTTATGCGCGGTTTCGTTGTTTGTTGTCTTTTCATTACATCACCAATCAAATCACGTGTGATCATGCATTGTCGCGGTGCATTTAAAGCTTACTACACTTGTACCACCAATCACCTATTCCGGATCATGTAATGTGTGGTGAGATGTCCAATCATTTAAAGGTATTGGACGGATTGGGGAGACTTTTTATTATTTTCTGGGAACGTCGGATTGTCATATGTAAGCACAACTGCCGGAATGTGGAACTATCGATCTAAAAAATAATTTAAACCGTTAATCTGCGTAATCCGTGTTAATCAGTGGCAAATAAAACTTTTAGCCACAGATTAACACTGATTTCACTGATTCCGGAAGTCCAATCGTACCAGTGTTTGCAGGATTGGCGTCACGTTTTTCAACCGACCAGAAGAAATTAAAAAGACTCTGAAATCACTATATCCTTAAATTTTTACGGCAGAGCACGCGGAGAGCGCAGAGGCATCAGGAAACCCAGCGAGGATTGAAACGGTCTTAAAACTCTGCGCCCTCTGCGATCTCCGCGGTGATAAAACACTCGGATTTTTAGACAGTGCCCTTTGCGCCCTTGCGTCATCGCGTCTTTGCGTTCCTCTGATCCAACGCAAGGTCGCAAAGGTGCAGAGACGCAAAGTTAAAAGAGATACGCCCGCGTTTTTCCACAGACGCGAGGGAGCCGCCGTTAGCGACCACATAAAACGTCAGAACCAGAAAATTTCGCCCCCTACCGCTCACAAAACCCCTCCGCCCCCGCTCCACCTCTGCCGCGCTTGCACAAACACGCGACCTCCAGCGAGGTATGGGCGCTCTGCAATTCATTGCGGAGTCCGCGACTTAGGGGGGCCGGCATAAGAATATTTGGAGGTCGGGATGGTGTGGGGGTGGTGGGGTTTTGTGGGGCGGATTATGAGACTATCACAACGTGCATTTATTTTCAAACCGACAACAGAAGACATAGTTACATCTTTGTTACAAGGATTCATGTAACTATCCAACAGCTTTTTGGACACTGTCTGAAAATCAAGTGATTTATCACCGCGGTCTNCGAAGCAGCGCCGAATGCTGAACGCAGAGGGCGCAGAGAGTTGAGGTCGTCTCGTCTCCACAAACTCTCGCGATCTCGGCGGTAAACAGATACAACCAGAAGAGATTAAAAAGCCACACCGAGATACTTAATGCAGTGACTGCACAAGAGTGGACAGGGTGATGCGATGAACACAGACCAAATCAAGCAGCACATCCGGAGACTTGTGCAGGATGGTAGATATTTCATCAAGTGGCAGCACATCAAACAGCGCGGGCATTGTGTAGAGGAGTACGAGATCAAGACCGTACTGTTGCATGGCAGACACGTACCTGACCGAGACCACCCAAATCGTTATAATGCATTCGGCACAATACCACCAAACAAGAAGATACGGGTCGTATACACATTTGTAGAGCAAACCTGCCGGGACAACCGTGGTTGTGATAACAGCATTCGAGGACTGAAACATGAAAGACGAATACCCAATATGCATGCCGGGCGCACCTGTGAGCGTACCGCGGATGACAGACGAGGAGATCAGAGATGGTCTCGTGGCGGCGGGTGCTGTGGTCATGAAGGGATGCGAGTGTGGTGGACGGTTCGAGCGTGTTGATGATATCGTGGTTGATACGGTTGTGGATGGTGAGCGGGTTGTTGTCAGGCATCTGCATGGGCTCAGGTGTGCAAGGTGCGGGATGGAGGCGTTAAGTCCTGAATCGATGCGCACGGTTGAAAGACGGGCACGTGGAAAACGATCAAATACCGGATTCGAACATCCGGTGCGAGTGGCTCGTGGACGCGGGATACCGGTTTGACCGGTGGTTCAGTCGAATCAATATGAGAACATATCGAATGATCTGCTCATGTCTTTGAAAATCCCAATCGGATAGTAAAGCGGAGTATCGGGGTTCCCCTTTTCGAAGCGTTCGGCATACCCACCTGTGCGCCGCTATCACTTCCTCGCGTCGGCACTGTCTGAAAATCAAGTGGTTTATCACCGCGGTCTGCGATCTGCGCAGCAGCGCCGAAGGCAGAACGAGAGAGGGCGCAAGAGTTTCGAGACTGCGTAAGTCCTCTGCGTGGCTCTGCGCACTGCCTTCGGCGATACTTCGTATTCTGCGGTAACGGTTCTGCCGTCGACGCTTGCGTTAAAATATAAGGGCATGGTGATATCACTGGAAAAATCGAGAGTGTCATCCAAAAGTACTCGGATATTCCGAAGATGTCCGACATCCACCATAAAGACCGAAACCCCGTTACAATGAGATATGCTTAACCTCTTCTATGATGCTCGCATACCTCACCCGCCCAGCACTTCAAACATCCCCTTGAAATGCGAATCAAACGTGATGATCTTCCCGATATGCTCCTGCTGCATTACTGCCATGGTGGTCGCATCAGTGAAACTTATTCGCTTATCAAAAAGCCTGAAAAACAGTTCCCTTGCCTTATTGAGAACGGTATCATCAATCATCATCATCACAATTGCGCGGTGAGAGCATAACATCGGAGATATCCTTTGCCACATTCTTATTTCCCGTGCGCACCATCACCAGTGTCAAGGTCTCGTCATAGATAAAATCGGTAGTGAATATGGAGCCAAACTCCCTTTGCAGGGCGCGTCGTAACAGGTCCTCCGCCTCGCTATGGTATACGTCTTTTTTATTCCTGTATGCCATAAAGGCTCCGGTATCAATAAATACAGCCATTGCCCGCCCTCATGTATACTGGTATTCATCCACCTTTGCGGCGTTGGTCTCTTCACCCCAATCTATAGCCTCGCTCCATGCCGGGTCATCCCTTAACGCGGGCATTTTTTTAATGAGTTCATCTTCATGCAACAGGGCATAATCCGAGATCTTATCAAGCAAGTTTTGAAGGGATATCTTCTTACCAGTGCTGATGGTGAATTTCGATTGCAAGACATCCAGTTTATTTTTGGTGATGTCTTTTACTTTTATACTTGCATACATCGACATTTCCTGTTTAAAAGTAGAATGTTCTACCATATAATTGTTTCGTATGTGCAGTAGGGCACTGTCTGGAAATCAAGTGATTTATCACCGCGGGAAACGCCGAGGGCGCAGAGTTTCGAGACTGCGTAAGTCCTCTGCGCGGCTCTGCGCACTCTACAGTAACGGCTCTGCCGTCGATGCTTGCGTTAGAATCCAGGGCATGGCGATTTCGCTGGAAGAATCGACAGTGCCCCCCCCGTCTCGCATGACGCGGGTTTCGCGTGCTCGCATCATCACAATCCTTCGGATATCTTCCATCTCACGAAAAGATCTTTCGATCATGCTGGAACTGCGACTGTTTTGTGATCGCCCACACCTGATACCGAATAGTTTATATACCTCATCATGGTAATGAGATAACTACGGAAGTGAGATAAATGGCTAAGATACTACACGTACAAACCGTAATGACACTGGAAGACCTCGAAGCCCTCAAGACAAAGTGTGGATGCAAAACGACTAAAGATGCGGTTGCGACGGCGGTGGAGCATTATCTCGAATGTCCGTACACCGACAGCGAGGACATGTGGGCTGAGAGGATGAAGAAAACCATAGAACAACGAACCAAATAAAAGGGGGAATGTATCATGAAGGGAAGAAACATTAAGAAGGGAAGCTTAACGAAGGGAGAAGATGCGGTGTCGCCGGTCATCGGCGTCATACTGATGGTTGCGATCACCGTGATACTGGCTGCAGTCATCGGAGCATTCGTCTTCGGGATGGGCGGCAGCGTCAGTAAGACGTACACGATTGGAGTGACAGCGGCGCAGACTGGTGCGGATACGATCGATGTCACGTTCCAGGGTGGACCGGATGCCGACGTGGTAGACTACATACAGGTAAGTGTAAACAATGTGGAGTTTATACGCCAAAATAATGGTACTTCTGAAGCAAAATC
>JGI24025J20009_10002053_pt1 | contig 14813 bp, 9 predicted proteins | sample Cruoilmetagenom3_FD_20009 | JGI IMG/M metagenome (IMG submission 20009)
ACATAAACTGCTGCCCCCAAGAGAATTAAAGCACTTAAAATTATAATGTTTTTTCTAGTGATATTCAATTTATTACCCCATTCGATCTTTTTCATTTTTTGCCTCCAAGTCCGTTAAAGTAGGCTATACAGTATTATATGCAAAATCCTCCCCATCCAATATATTNCTACCCATCAATATATGACTGATTAATGTAATAATATATCTTTTTTGACTCCATTAATTGACTGGCTATATCAACCTANAGATAAAATAAAGGGGAATGCTATTAATAAAAGTTTCTTTTTTGAGATTTTTATATATATAAATTTTTTGTGTATAGAAATAAACAAAAAATGGGATAAATTCATACTTTAAAAAAAATGATTTTTAAATGATAGCAAAGTGAGAATAATGTAAAAAATTGTTGATTAAAAATCGTCTTTGTGCGCAAATGATAGTATCCATAAATTTTGCATAACCTTTACAAATAGAAAAGATATTACCAAGATGTTTATAAAGATGGATACTATGGATAAAATATCATTTAAGGATTTTCAAAAATTAGACCTTCGCGTGGCGACAATAAAGGAAGTAAAAGATCATCCCAATGCTGACAAACTATTCATATTAAAGGTTGATCTTGGGTCTGATGGGGAACGACAACTCATCGCGGGTATAAAAGGAGCATATGAAAAAAGTGGATTGGAAGGAAAACAAATAGTTATTGCATCCAACCTCGAACCAGCGACAATACGCGGTGTTGAAAGCAAGGGAATGTTGCTTGCTGCAGAAGGTGAAATGGGAAAACCTATCCTTATTATCCCCGAAAAAAAAACTGCCCCTAATACAAAAATTCGATAAAAGAAAAATGATAATATAAACCAAAAAAATCCATTGTATAAATTTTTGAATGATGGCAAACATATTAAGCTCTTCACTAGAGGCAATAGTCACAGAGTGAGCTAGTAAAAAATCATTAGTTATTCACATTAAAAGTAGTTTTAAGTTTATTAAGGTGCACTTGGGCCCATATATAAGAAATCACTGAACCTAAAAGGTTAGCCAAAACCAAGCTCCACCAGATACCCGATAACCCAAAATTCAACACATAGGAAAACACCACCGCAAGAACCGTTGTTAACACCAAACTTCGAAGTACAGTAGCAAGAAGAGCATTGATCCCTTTACCAGTACCCTGAAACAGAGATGATGAAAAAATACCAAAGGCTGCACCGGGATAAAACAACCAAATAATGCGTAAAAACATTTCAAGATCATCCGCAATCGACATTGCACCTTCCGCAGTAGTAAAAACAGCAGTTATCAACGGAGCCAAAAAAAAGGTTCCCAAGCCCACAAAAATCTCAATAATAAATCCAATCTTAACAGCATACATAAAGCTAGTTTTTAGTTTCTCAAAGGAACGAGTGCCATACGCCGCCCCCGTCACAGAAACAACCGCGGTAGAAATCCCTAGGAGGGGGAGAATGGCTATGGTTGCTACTCGCCATCCTGTTGTATAGACAGCTACACCATCAGAATTTGAAACATTCACAATGATAAAATTAAGAATGATCATGGTAAAAGACATGGACAATTGTTGAATGGATGACGGGAGACCCACTTGGAAGATATCCTTTAAAACATGCTTATCAAAATGGAAATGACGAAAAGTAAAGGATACATATGTATCCTTTTTGACAAAGAGCCAATAGACCAGAATAAGGGAGGAGATAGTAATGGAAAGAAGGGTAGCCCAGGCTGCACCAGCAACCCCCAGATCAAAGGTATAAATAAAGATGGGATCCAAAATGATATTTAAAGCAGCACCCAATATCATGGTATACATGGTGCGTTTGGCATCACCTTCAGCACGAAGGATGGCATAGGCGGTATGGACAAAGAAAATTATTACTGTTCCCCCAAATATGATGCGTGCATAGTCCACGGCCATATCAAGGACGCCTTGACATCCAAGACAGAGGAGAATTTTATCAACAGAGGCCAGGAGGATTATTGTTAAAATCGTGGCTATGATAAGCATTATTACAAGGATGTTTGATGCAATATCGTCTGCTCCTTTTTTATCACCGGACCCTATGCGTCGTGAAATGGCTGACCCGCCGCCGATACCAAGGCCTGTTGCAAGAGCCATTATCATAAAGAAAAAAGGGAAAACAAAGCCTATGGCAGCAAGGGCATCGCTTCCAAGACCTGAGACCCATATGGCATCCACAAGATTATAGATGGTATTGGCTGACATGGCAATAATCATAGGGATAGACAGCTTGAGTATGGCTTTTTTAGGATCTCCAAGTAGTGCTTTGACTCCTTGGGTTTGTGGTTCTGGGTCTGATAAGGAAGTGGTAGTATTGCTTTGTTGCTGGTTCACGATTTTGGAGAAAAGGCGTGTCTATTTCAATGTTGTGTTCCTATTCATTAGTGTTATTTTTTTTTGGTTGTATTAAGGTTTTTTTTGTATAATTTTTTTTATTTGAAATATTTCTATTTTTCTATAAAATATCTGGTCTTTTATAATTGAAGGATTATGCCATCATGGTTACGATATGTGCTTCTAGCCAGGTAAAGGAAATATAATTTTTTTTCTTAAAGATGAGGATGCTATTTTTTTAGTATCTGCAAATATCTCTTGAGGGTATTAGAATGGATACAATATTTGCGAGAAGTTTTGCCGGTAGTGTGATAATTTTTAGAATGAAGAGAAATGTTTTAATCAGGAGTTTAACAGGAAGTAGGAGAAGTGTGACAGGAAGGAATAGTATTTTTAGGGGCAGTAACACAATTTTTAGGGGTAAAAATACTAGTTTAACTATGATTCTTAAAGCTACCCTTAGGGGGAGCAGAAGGGTTTTTATCAAGATGCGGAGTATCAATTTAAGTGGTTGTATGAGACGAGTAGGGTTTTCCAAATTATCACTAGACAATGCCGTTTGATCTTGGTTGTTTTTGTTTATTTTGATACTTTGCTGGAGTTTTTCTCTGATATAGCTTTGTATGCTATCATATGCGTGTTTTTTTTGTTCTTGGGTGATGGTATCATATTGAACAGCGGATATCAAAGGGAGTGTTAAAAGTAGGATGATTGCTAAAAGGGTACTTAGTATGATTTTTATTTTCATATTATGCCAACCTCTTTTAGGTTATAATTTGTTATGGCTATAAAAGAATTGTGAAAAAAATTTATTTGTCCACTATCGGGTTGCATAATGTAATTCTAATAATGTTAAAGGATTTTAATTAATCAGAGAGTTAATGCTTTTTTATTAGAGAGAAAAGAGAATCATTGATATAAATAATAAATTAAATGATTGGTAAGTTAGCCCTTTATTATTATTTCAATGTCCTGGTGTTCTCCCTCATGGAGAACTGACACCATGGTTTTTATTGTTTTATAGTATAAATCTCGCACGAATGGATTCAGGAGAAGATGATGACCACCTGCAAAAATTTCAATTTTATGTTTTTCCTGCATCTTAATGATATTTTGGTATACCTTATCAACCTCCATTTTTTGTTCCATGTCCACCATTAAACAATCAAGATCTTGAAAGTCTTTAAAGCCCTCAAGAAGGATGACATCGGGATTAAATTTTTGTGCTAAAGAAAGGGAATAATGCAAATCTGTTTCATTGATAAAAAGGATTGTTTCATTTTTTGCCCGTAATATACTTGCCACGGCTCCCGCTTTATTGTAGCGAGAGGTATCTGAGTTTGTTTTATCCAGGGCTGTAAGGCTACTATTTTTGATGACCACTACTCTATGTTTTGTTAACTTTTTTAATAATTGTTCAATAAATGTGGTTTTCCCAGAATTATGGGGACCATGTATTACAACTATCATGTGTAATTATATTCAAGACATATTGAAATAATTTCTCATAAAAAAAGGAAAACCACGTATCCAGAATAAGGGCAATACTTCACTTATTTTCTTTTAATGATATAGATGATATGACACATAAAGGCTAAGAAAATAACTAGGAATTCAAACCCGGGGGTATCATTTTGGTTTCTCCCATAATCAATAATCAGCGTGATTTGGTAAGGAAGTGAATAGTTATATCCATCCCATGCCCGTGCATGGATGATATATGACCCCTCATCAATAATATCTGGCGATAGATTCCATATGTAATTCCATGTGTGTGTCCCATTGGTATTTTGCCATTCTCCATTATTTATTCGAACCTGCACCTTTTGGAGAGTAACATTACCATCTAAGTCACTTGCGATTCCATGTATGGATAGATTGCCTGATACAACGTCACCATCGGAGGGAGCAGTGATGGTGGCCTGAGGTGGATGATTATTGAAAACAGTCACCGTTATCTCATGGATAGGGGAGTAATCCTCTCCATCATAAGAGCGAGCATAAATTCCATAATCACCATTAGGTATCAAGCGAGTGCTCCAAATTGTGGACCAAGTCGATGTGCCATTTACCAGGCTCCAAGTGGAGCCCTCAGTTTTTATCTCGACTATTTGGACTATTCCATCACTATCAGTTGCTTCCCCTTGGATTCCCACATGCCCTGATACAATTTCACCAGTGAGAGGAAATGTAATACTGACCGTAGGCGGATTGTTATCCTTGGTGTTCTTCGTGGATACATTAATGGTTTCAATTAATGAATACCGATGGCCATTAAAAGACCTAACCGAAATTGTATGGGTTCTGTCATCAATGGTGCTGGTGTCCCATCTATAATTCCAATTCTTTGTTCCATTTGCCTTAACCCAAAATCCCTTATCAAATCTTATTTCCACTCTTTGAAGACTATCGCCGGGGTCATCTGCCATCCCCGAAATCATGACTATTCCACTAAGTGACGCACCATCATATGGAGAGATAATGATAACAAGGGGAAGATTAACCATATCTTTTCCCCAGGGATATTTTAGAGGATAGCTATCATAATTGTCCACCTCGGCACTATCCTGTTTCTCAGAAAGCACATAGGGTGAATCAACAATACCATTACTATCATTATCATAGGCTCCCTCGCTTTCCTCATCATAATCAGACCAGTAATTACCCAGGGATCCATTATCCCAGAAATTTTTATATTTTGGCGAATTACGCGCATTTTTGGAATTATTTATAAAATTATTCAGATACAAGGTGTTTTCAAAATCTGGAAGGTTGGCAAGGGGTGAATCAACTCTTGCACCAACCCCCTCATTAAAGGAGATATTATTGTGATAAATGGTGTTATGGGAACTGGTGCAACAAAAATAGATTCCGCTCTCTGAATTAAAGGATATTGTGCAATCATGGATAGTATTAAAATTGCTCATGTGGTGAACCCAGATACCAATAGTATTAGAGAAAATAGTGCAATTGTTTATGCCATTGTATTTGGATGTGTACAGCCATATTCCATAATAGTTGTCTAAAAGCTTGCAATTGGTAACAGTATTATGGTAACTATCCTCAGAAAATTTAACTGAGGCAGTATAATTATCAAGGGAATGATTTCCCTTTATGGTGAAATTGTCTAGAGTGGCATAACCTGATGAAATATGGACAGTATGATTTTTAATGATGGTATTGTGCTTGTCCTCGCCAATAAGATATATAGATTTATTAATCACTATATTTTCAAAGTAGATTCCAGTGAAAACAAAAATCGTGTCTCCTGGATTGGCTATATTTATTGCTTCCTGTATAGTGGAGTAATTCCCTGGTCCATTTCTCCCCACAAAAAATATTGCAGATCCATTATCCACAGGAAATGAACCAGTAGATAATGATGCCGGAAAGACAAGGAAGAGGGTAATGATAATTAATAGGCAGTAATAAGGTTTTTTCCCTAGTATTGGGATATCATCAGCTCTGTTGATCATGTTATCGGCCTTTCTCTTATTTCCAAGGTATTTAAATAATTATGGAGGAGACAATATCATCCATATATAATCGTAAGACAGCAAGTATATCTCTAGAGGCGGGAAATAATAGGGTTACTTTTTCCATCAACAAATAAAAAAGAGAAATCAATGGGTTCCTAAGGGGTGTAGAAAGAGATATGGGAATCAGACAAAAATCACTGCTGTCACCTGTGTTAATAACCTTGATACTCCCATTAAAAACAGAGTTTTTGTCAAGGGGCGAGGTAACTGAAACCGTGATAACCCGGGAGCCATCATCTGGAGCCAGATCCCTACCGCTTCTGGGATTGAATGACCATAATCCCCAATCAGGATACGATTCAATCCTCCAATCAAGAAGAGAACCTTCATCACCACTATTGGCCAACTCAAAACTACCCGTGACTGTCTCCCCGGGGTTAACATCAGTCCAACTTATACTACCTGAACAATCCAAATCAGAGAAAAGCAATTGATTGTAATATAGATAATTCCCAATGCTGTTATCCCAATTGGATACAATCATGTCCAATGAGCGAGAATACCGGTACTCGATTTCAATTACTTTTGTAGAAGGGACAGAAAAAGATACCCATCCATGCTCCAAACTATAGGTATATTCAGAATAATCCCTATCAATACCGTCACAGACAACTCTAAGGATCTTTTGAATGGGTTGATGTGACAGATAGACCATGTTGCGATTTTCATCAGGAATAAAACGGTCAATAATGGTACATTCCTGGTTAAGTGCCGGCCCTATATCCCCAAAAATTATTTTCTCTGCAACACTCGTATCACCAGAGGACCAGGATGGATCCTTACCATATCCAGTCCCATCATTATAGAATATATGGGTATGATCCCACCATGACCCTGTTGCCAAATCTAGATAATTATCACCATTGACATCCGCAAGACCAACCGTGGAGCCATGCCCACCAAAATAAGTCCATGACGCAGAGGCCTCAAATAATCCACTAGTTAGACCCCTATATTGCTTAAAAAATCCAGCGCCTCCCAATTGAATATTATCCGTAGCAAAGAGATCAAGAGAATTGTCCCCATTGATATCACCACCTGTCAACATGATACCATCTTGATACAAACTATCACTCGTCTGCCAGCTGGATCTATTCTCCAATACACCATTATAATTACGATAAAGCTGTGTCTCCTGACCCATTCCTATCCCCACTAAATCAAGCCAGCCATCATCATCAGCATCAATCCACAAAACACCCATATAATGATACGTATCATTGGACACCCAGCTTGCCATCGGTTCAAGGGCGCCATCAATATTAAGATATACATAATTATGATAAAAATGCTGGGGATTATAGGTCCAACCTGTTGCTACAGCAAGATCAGGGCGACCGTCATTGTTCATGTCTCCAAAGTCAACCCCAAATGCATTACCCTTAATATTAGATACCCAGTCAGGGATAGAGGAGAGAATACCCTCATTGTTTAGATATACCCGAGCGATAGGATCAATCACTGATTCTGTCCCCAGATGCGCCACGGCAACATCGAGCCAGCCATCCCCATTGACATCAGCAATATCTAGATGGCCATTATAGGCCTGATCACTGGACTGCCAACTTGCATTCGATGGTAAAGTGCCGTCACCCTGGTTATAGTATACATTGAGCCTTCCTGGTAGCATATCATTTCCGTCAGCTATAACTAGGTCAAGCCATCCATCATTATTAATATCTGCAAGAGCAGCCCCTGTACTGTAATGAGGGTTTTCTGAAATCCAATCAGGGATAGACGAATAGGTTGGTGGTTGGGATTTGATAAATGGATAAGGAATATTCTTTTCTAAATGTGTGGCACTAATACAAGAGAATAGGGAAGAGGTGAAAATAATAAGGATCACCCCTAAAAGTATTGCCTTTCTCGATAACTTTTTTTTCATGGTTAATCTTTTTTATGTAATTGGATAGCAAGATTATAAGATTTGTCTTATAAATGGTTTGTTTGGTGAAATATGCCTGGTAAATAAAAATATTTATCTTTGAGATCTAATATTTATTATGAAAACTATCAGAATAAGAATGGAATCAGGATCGAAAGATAGCTAAAAGAGACTGTAAATCTATTACTCGTTCTGATAGCCAGGTAATAAATGGGTAAAGCAGGGAGTTATCACCTATTCTTTGATTTTTATTCATACTGATGTCTAATCTTGCCCAATCACTCTTGGCACCATAGATATCCTTGGCTTTGACCCTGAGGGTGTAGTTACCATCTTCTTCCCAACTATTTTCTAGAGTTACTTTTTCTCCAGAGTTATAAGGGCCGATCCATCCGTCCCACCATCCCTCCCAGTATGTATCACCCCATACCAGGTAATAGTATATGTCATCTCCCTCAGGATCTAATGCGGTAAATGTATATTTATAGGATGTTCCATTTCTCCCTTTACTACGACCTATTAAAATTGGTTTATCGGGGGGACTGTTTGACTGCTCAATATACGCCCAGGTTTTATCCTCCCCCGTGTTTCCCTGGTTATCTATCACTGTGAGGGTAACAGGATAAATTCCTTGTTGGGAATAAGCATGGGAGACAACAATCCCTGTAGTATTAGCCCCATCACCAAAAGCCCAATGATAAGAGGTAATCAATCCTTCGTGATCAATACTAGCCCTGCCGTCAAATATTATTTCCTCGTTAATATCTCCTTGATATGTACCATTGGCATTGGCTACCGGTATCCAATTATCATAACTTTTTGGATCATAATCAACCCAATCTATAACGACGCTATCGATATTCAAACTGCCGTATTCAATATTAAAAAAGCCATCATAACCCCATTCCTCACTAAAACTGTTTTTTACTATCCAATAGCCATCATGATCAATTGAGGAATCATCTTTCCATCCAATAATAACTACCTGATGATTTGCTCCATCAATGGGCCCCGGGTAAGGATAGTAATCATTAGGGTCGTGATGCTCCCAGCCCCATTCTTCAAGATTATTCTCACCATGGGGATAATAGGTGGCATACATTGTTGCAACAAGGGGACCAGATGTTAGTATTTGGGTTTTGATCTTTTCAATATCTTCGGGGTTCCCATCAGATGACCAGTAACCACAATCTGAGATGGGGATGAGAAAATCCTTCCAGTTATTACATTTATCCGAACAATCAAGTGTATCATTTGCTTGATAAGGAAAACAAAATTCGGGAATGATACCGTTACAATAATTCCCAGTGGATGTATTTCTTTGGATATATCTAAAGGCACTATACGCCCGGCCGCCATTACAACTCCCGGCGTGGGGCAAACATGAGAGAACATATTGCTCGGAAATATCTAGAGAAAGCTCTGCACAACCCTCCCTGATTTGGATAATACTTTCAAGGGCACCCAGGGCGGCACACAGCCAACAACTCCCACAGTTGCCTTGATCTGTTGCTGAGGTGGTCCAATCTTTTCCTTGGTAATCCTTCCAGTTAAAATAACTTGGTGGGTCCACAATGGTTGGTGGAGGTGATGACTCAAAATGATTAAAGACTATATCTGATTGAGGGGGGGCGAGAAGGCCAACATAAGAGGTGACTTCTTTGCCACAGTTACATTTATGTGGTTTAATGATTTGGCTAGCGTCCTGATTGTTTTTTTCCTCATATGCCAGAGTTGTTAAGGGAGCTAAAAGAAGAAGGATGATTAGATAACCGATGATTCGTTTTTTTTGTCCCATATCCATACTGTGTACACCTCCAATAAACCTGATAAGGTCCATAGTTATTATGTGTTATCTCTATTAAAACCTTCATAATACGGGTCTAGGATTTTTTTTGATACTAGTAATGGAGAGTTCTAATGAAAAAAATCGGAGATAACATGTAATATTTTATTCTCCTACACTATTGTCTGTCTGATAATATACCTATTTTTTATATGGTCATCAGTCAATCCAGTGTGGGAATCTCTTTTATTAAGGGTTGATACGGTTTATTTTAGAGGGATTATCCACCAATTCTAAGAGAGGGATCACCAAGGAGTGCCCATTGCTCTGCCATCTTAGCATCTTGCTGATCGCCCATGCCAGGAAAAGTGTCCAGATATCTCTTGATTGAGCCACCCCATGTCTCCCCCAGTATATCTTGCCCATCATAAAATGCCTTATAGAATTGTATCCCCATATAGCTACTATATTTCTCATCGCAATCAGGCTCATTTATGCCATCACCATCTTGGTCTCCACTTTCCCCTATTGCTGCGGGCCCAAGGCCTGTNCATCCAATAGTAGCAATTGACCCACCACCAATTTTACGGGTGAGCCACCAACTCCAGCATTCAGGTACTGGTACTCCATAACTCCACATATGACGAGAGTTACTTCTATCCCGCATTGATGAAAAAAGAGTGAGATTGAATTGGCTGTTATGGCAACCAACAACAATACAGACAGGGTATTTATTTTTGTTTGCAAGGAGTGGAAAATTATAGATGGTGATACCCCCAAAGTATTCATCAAAATTCCCTGGTGCATGCGTAGTCCATGAAAAAGGATTGGCATGGCCCTCGAAATAGAGATGGCCACATCCCATAGTGATTTCTCTTAGTATGTTGGATGTCTCCGGTGTATAATCAGGTTTGGTGTTTTGGTTAAATCCAAAGAGGCGTATGGGCTCAAATTTAGTCATGTAAGTGGTTATGACTTTTTCACATGCTGTTTCTCCCTCGGGGAAATTATTTGGCGGGTCATTAAATGCGTCACCAGCTACTGCAACTATTCTTTTGTACCATGGGGAATCAATGGATGTGGTGGTTTCATAGGTAATGATTTTGTTTACCATTATCTTCACTTCCCAAACGTTCCTGCACGCTAATTTGCCTACATAGACATCGGGATAAAAATCGATTATGTCTCTACTAGCGAAGCGGCTCCAACTGCCAAAGACATCATCGCCATTGGAATCCCAACTGGAAAAATTTCCCTCACTGTCATAGATGTCCGCGTAATAAAGATCACTGATGAACCCGGGATCATAGGGTTCAACAGGACCATCATTGAGGTTGGTGTATCTGACAGGAAGATGCCAGTCCTTTGTTCCTTGGTTTGCATCATCCCGGGGTGTTCCATATATAAGTGAGTTAAGGCCACCCACGAGAAGGACATACTTGANGCCCCAGTTTTCAATGGCGTCCTTGATGAAATATTTTATTTGTTCAGGCTTATCTACGCCACTGTAATTAGAATAAATATTTTCAAGTGTTTGAATAATGGTTGAGACGCCGATGTTATTTTTGTGTTCCATGAGTTGATGTAATCTATTATCATATAGCCTAGATGGAGTTATAATGACTAAATCATACTCATTTTTTAAGGGGAATAGCTCGCTTTTGGGTTCTTTATAGATGATGGTCACGTTAAGGGTATCAGTATAGCAAAGGGTATTAGTGACCGGATTATAGAGGAGAGGATATGCTTGCAGGGTTAGAAATGTCTTGCGTTCACCCTGTTGATCAAGTCCTCCACCGGTATAGTGGGTATACCAGGTACCGGGATAGAATGAGTTAGTGTTATAGATGGCATCATCCAGCTCGTAGTTTAGTGAGTGTTTATCTGTACCATGGACTATGGATTGCGGAGCAGGGATGATATGATGGGGTAAAATCATGTTTTTAACTTCAGAGGGGTTACACTCGATAGAGATTATTTTTGTTCCAAAGGGAAAATTTAGTGTTGTAGTATAGAGTGGAAGCATTGGCTCACCAGCACGATATAGATAGGTATTTGTCCCTTTCATTTCAATTTCAAGAAAACTGTCTTTTTCTTTTATTGAAGGCTCCAAAAAATGCAGCGTGAGATATATTTTTTCTCAATGGAAAATCCCTTATTTTCCCCATTTTGAGAAACAGCGGTGTTCAAGGCATTTGATAAACCCGTAACAAGAAACAGGGCTGTAATCATTAAGGTTATCCATTTTAATTTTTTTTCCATACATACGCCTCCACAGGTAATAATGAGTTATTTATTTATAAAACATTTGTTGAATAGTATTGATAACTCTTTTAGCAGTGATTATTGCTTATCATATCAAATAATCTATGGGGATATAATGAAATCATGGTACCAAAATTAATATCCATGAGGCTGGATAAAAGATCACTCAAACAGTAAGAAAGATGAGATTAAATAAATGTAAGCAGATTCTTAGACAAAAAGTTAAAAGAACTTTTGTATATACAAAATCATCAATCATGGGCTAGTGGTCTAGGGGTCATGAGGTTCTCTCATTCTCGTTTTATATCGGCGATATAATCAACGAACGGCGTGGCAAATAGTATCACGGAAATGCGGATTTGGTAGATAAAAAGAAAAATACCCACAAACAAAAATAAGTGTTCGGGTCTCTATCTCAAAGGGGGCAGAAATGCCCTATTTTTTTATTTTTTTTTTATCCTGTCCAGTGCTGACCAACCATGATCATGTCAAGTATATTAATCACCCTGTCACAATTCACATCAGCAGGAATCCAACAAGGTTCACCTGTGTCATCCCAGTGCTGTCCAATAGTGATAATATCCAAGATATTGATGATTTGGTCCATATTGACATCCCAATTTGGGTATATCCTACAGATGGCATCAGTACCCAGGGGTTCAGCCTCTAGGTTATCTGCATTGTCTATTGCTTGGGAATAGAATTCATAATAGCCAGTCCCGTTGGGTGCAATAAACTGCCACGTATAAGGAGATATAGTCTGATTTTCTCCATACAGCATCCAGTCAGACCAAGTGATATTTTCATCACTATACCTATAATAGAGAGAAACTTTCTTGACTCCTGAACCGACATCAAATGCATCAACCGTAACCTCCAAAGGTATTTCTTTCAGGTGATACCCATAAGGTGTAAACATATTCACACTTGACATGGGAGATTTTGTATCATATATCTGGATTGTCACACTTCCATTATGTAAAGATAATGGAATAGGGTTAGCGTCAGGGTCACCCAATACTACATTTACCAGATTCAGGGGTGAAACACCATCATCTGCTTTGGTAGTGAAATGGATACAGGCTAAGGTTCCCTCAGAACTTACGCTCCCTCCCTGGGTAGTAATAACATTAAAGACTCCCGTAATCTCTCCATTGGCATTATCTATTGTTCTTGGGTTAAAGAAGGTGTCATAGCCATTAAATAAATCTCCTTCTGTCACACTATTTGCCGTAAGAAGGGTCTCATCAAAAATAACAGCAAATTGTGCTCCCGCTATGGATTCTCCTAGATTCACAGTAATATTGATAGAAAAGCTGCCTCCAATATAGACTATTGTTTCAACAGGGGTAACATTTACATAGGTAGTACCATCAGCCTCAGTGATGACCAATCCATTTGCCCTCAAAGGTATATTGTATAGAAGCGTAGCGGCACCTGTACAAATCAAGATTGCCGCTATAACAAAACCTAATCCTTTAAACATAACATTCTTTTTTGTATTTTTGTCTTTTTTCTTCATACTTTTCCCCCTTTTCTAGTCTTATAGGTTTAAGGTCCATTCAACTAATAGGGGGTCATAAGATGATTCTAGATTATATTGTGCCTTTAACCCACTTGCGCTAATTGGCATATCAAATAAAATCTTACCATCCACCTGTTGATTCTGGTAGATATCTGTTCCTTCCAATCCACCATCTATAAGGTAAGTGCCTGAATCACAATCATACTTATAACCATTGGAATCCACCAACCAAAAGTCACCACCATAGATATATTCTGAGCTATCACCCACCATTTTTACATTTACATCAAGTATAATAAAAGTTCTACCATTATCGGCGTACTCTGTATATTCACCACCGCTCCAAGTATAAGAAGAAGTTTTTACTGCTGATTTGACTGTCACTTCTATACCCTTCCATTTTGCAGTCTCCCCCATATTGAGTTTGAAACTTACTTTTTCTATATATTTTGTTTCAATGTGGGGAATAGTAATCGTCCAACCCGCTGTAGAAGTATATGTATAAGTACCTTTTACCTCCCCCCATATTTCAACGAAATCATCCTCATCATATGAAATACCATCATCCATTGTTACATAAATAATATCGCTAGAACCTACATCTATCCTATAACGGATTTCACCATATCCACCTATTACCTGAATTATTTGCCCTTTGTATGTGATTCTTTCTCCTTTATAGGAATTAGGATTAGAATTTAATTGTGCATATGTAATATCATCTCTGCATGCCGCTTTGTATGAATCCCCTCCTTCAAAAGAGTTTATTGTTATTGTATTGGTGTCATCTGCTCCATCATTATCTGTAACAGTTAATTTAGCAATATAAGTCCCTGGCTCTTGATAACTATGCTGTTGGGTACCTGGTGGTGTTCCTGCGCCTGAATACTCGGGTGTGCCATCGTTATTTACATCTAGTGCCCATGAGGAAATTGTTCCATCTGGGTCAGTGCCACTCAAGGTAAAAATAACTGATAGTGGAGCATTCCCAGAAATTGGATTTGCAGAGAGGCTACAGGTTGGGGGCTGATTTTGTGGAGATTGGCTTACTGTAATAATTATTGTATCACTAGATGATGCACCCTGGTTATCAGTGACCGTGAGATTAGCTGTATAGGCACCCAGTGTTTGATAGATGTGTTGCTTTGTTGATGGGGGTGTTCCTGAGCCAGCGTAGTCTGATGTGCCGTCATTGTTGATGTCGAGTGACCAAGTGGTAATTGACCCATCAGAATCACTAGCAGTCATAGTAAATGTAACCGTAAGGGGTGCTGTTCCATTGGTGGGATTAGCAGAGAGTGTACATATTGGTACTTGGTTTTCTGAGGGTTCCTTGCCCACTGTAATGGTTCGTGTATAACTAGCGGTTGCGCCCTGATCATCGGTGACGGTAAGTTTTGCTGTATAGGTCCCCGTATTTGTATATGTGTGTTGCAATG
>JGI24025J20009_10002054_pt1 | contig 14811 bp, 13 predicted proteins | sample Cruoilmetagenom3_FD_20009 | JGI IMG/M metagenome (IMG submission 20009)
GCGGCAGGCCCACTCTGGCGATCCCCGACAGCGCGCCACATTGCGGGCGCGGCAGGATCAGGATGTTGTCAGACACAGCGATATCGGCCCCCATCTGCGCCCGCAACGCCGCCAAAACCGGCGCGCGCAGATCGCCTTCGGGGATGTGACCATTGACCTGCAACGTCGCTGTCGCCGGGTCGAATCCGACTTGTAGTCGTGCGCACGGGACCTGCGCCAACAGCCCCTCGACCCCGTCGCGCAACGCGTCCCCTGACGCGGCAATGTCTCCGGGTTGCATAAAGCTTTGGAACGCGGCCACCGACACCGGATCGACATCACCATCGCCGCCGGAAAAGGCCAGCGCTGCNTTTAGTCTTTGCGCGCTGGGGGTTGTTGGTTCTGTAAGGAGCGCATCAAGATGCTGTGATGGGGGTGGTTGTGAATCGGGTACCGCCGGGGATAAGCCGTCACTCTTTGGTTCGGATTGCGCCAGTGCTGCTGCAACCGGTTGTGCGGCAGGTAACAGCGCGGCAGCAGGGTGTATTTGGGCCGGAATAGAGCCTGATATAGCCACGGCTGTCAATGCAGCGGCCACGGATGCGGCGGCTTGGGCAGTTGCAATGGCCGGTTGGGCAGCGGGCACAATTGTGGTAACGGGCTGAATTTGCGGAACAGGTGCCTCAGACCGTAAAACAGCCGCCATCGTAATGGCGGCTGGAGCAGCCGATTGGGTCACTACAGCGGGCTCTGGCCGCAGTTGTTGCAGCGTGGTTTCCTGACGTTGAACAGCGGCCATTCCGGGTGCGTCGGGGGTCAAGGCAGGCACCGGAACCGTCGATTGTGTATCAGGGCGCAGGCGTTGCGCCGCCGGTTGTGTCGCTGTTGCGCTGGTTTGCGGGATAGCCCCGGCGGCCAACGCAGACCCACTGGTTTCACCCTGATCCGCCTTTTGGCTTTCGGGTTGCTGCTGTGGCACCTCAGTGCGGTCCAGCTGATAGGCCTGCACCTCCATTTCCGAGGTCGGCATTGGCTGTTCAGTGAGGGGTTCCGGGCGAATGGCGATCAGCAACAAGGCAAACACACCGCCATGCGCCACAACCGACCCAACAAGACCCGCCGCCCATATGACGGGCCGCGCGGTCATGGCTCTGGCGTTGGGGTGACGACCAGAACCACGTCGCGCACACCCATCGCCTCGGCCCGCCCGATCAGCGGCAACACATGGCGCAATTCGGCGTCACGATGCGCGTTGACGCGCACCCGAAGGGTTTCGTTCTGGGCCAGCATGTCAGTCAGCGCCCTGTCCAGTGTTTCTTGGGCAATTTCGATACCATCCAGCGCCAGCGATCCGTCCACCGCGACCGATACCGTGGCCCCACCTGCGGGCATGTTTGTTCCGTTTTGGGCGATGGGGGGCGATACCTCGAACGGGGCGGTGGCATCCATGCGTCCGATTAGCATGAAGAAGATCAGCAAAAAGAACACCACGTCGATCAGTGCAATAATGGTCTCTGATTGTTGGCCGCGCGATGGGCGGGTCAGTTTCATGGCCGCGCCTCTAGCCGGATCACCCGCAGCCGCACCACCCCGGCCTGCGTGGCGACATCCATCACCGAAATCAGCGCCTGCGTTTTCGCCGCTCCCAACGGCAGCACAACCACCTGGGTCAGGGGTTCATCCGCCAGCTGGCTGCGCAACATTTGCCCCAGTTGTTCTGCCGAAAGGGGCTGACCCCGCACAACGGGCACACCATCCGCCCCCAACCGGATCATTATCGTCGCCTGCGAACCGGCCCCGGGTGTAGACGCGCTTGTCTGATCCTGCTGTCGTACGGTGGGGATCATATCGAGATTCAAATAGGTTGACGTGACCATGAAAAAGACCAGCAAGATCAGCATCACGTCGATCATCGGCACCAAGGAAATCAGCGCGCGGGGTCGTGTTGGACGATGCAATGTCAGGCTGGCCATTGGGCCGGTCCTTTACGGTTCAAAAAAGGCTCTAAACAGGCGGGTTTTCGTCAATCATAAAGAATTCCCCGACCGCGCTTTCGATCATCAGCGCCGCACTTTCAATGCGTGCCGACAGCAGGCTGGCGCCAACGGCCGCAGGGATCGCCACCAGCAAACCGGCCGCCGTGGTCAGTAGCGCCTGCCAGATACCCCCGGCAAGGACGGACGCATTAGCGGCCCCTTCGGCCATTTCCAACTCTTGAAACGACTGGATCATTCCCAAAACAGTGCCTAACAGGCCCAAAAGCGGTGAAATCATTGCAATCAGCTCCAGCAGCCGGATCAGGGTGTTCATCTTGGCCAGCTCTTCATTGCCGCGCCGCATCAGTTCTGAGTCCAGCCGCGTGCCCTTGAACCCCTTGGCAAGCGCCGCCATCGCATAGGCGGTCACCCGGTCCGCCGGGATTTCTCACCCGCCACCGCCGTTTGCGCGCCGTGCTTGTCACCTGATTGCCATTGCTGAAACGCTGTAGCCCGCAGGGCCGTGCCGGACCGGCACGTCCACAATTGCAGGATTTTGACGACGATCAGTACCCACGACACCAGCGACAACAGGGCCAGAATCGTGATGATTGGCCCCCCGGTGCCTAACGCTTCCCAAGATCCGGGCATGGCCTATTTCACCAGGGCGGCAGAGGTCTTGCTGTTCAGATCAAGGATCGGAAAGCAGTCGGTTTCGTCAGCGTTCTGTGGGCGGCACGAGGTCAGTTCGTGCAACAGAATTTCGGATATTCCGGCGCAAGAGATGTCGGGTATCTCAAACAGCTTCAGCGTTGTGCGCGCCACCGGCAGGGGGGCGGCGTCAATCGACAACAGCCGGTCAATCACCCCGTTGCTGTCCAGAATCGCCAGGGACATTTCGAACCCGTCGAAACTGTTGTCGGTCTGGTTGCGGAACAGAAAGAACGCGCGGCAGCCGCCGGTGTCGATTTCCTCGAACTTGTTCAGCTCGACCAACAGACGGCCAGGGTCAGCCCAAACGGGCAGACCGAGGCAGGCCGCCAAAACGGCGCTGCCAATCAGGGATTTCAGCAAGGGCATTCGCACCTCCGGTTAGTTGCGGCCAGTGCGCCGCCTTGGTTCAGGTTTCCAGCGCCGCGCTTACCTGTTGCAACGAGGCCAACGCATTGGCGCGGATGTTGGTGGTAACAAAACCATTATTGTCCACGGCTTTGAAGAAATCCGTGTCCAGAACGCCGCGATAATCACCGATAATCTTGCGGGCCGCTGATTTCAGGTTTTCCTGTTGGTCGGCGTCCGATGCGGATGCCAGTTGTTCCAGCGTATCTTCAAGGTTTGTGTCGATTCCGTTGAGATAATCAAGCAGCCCACCGGATTTTGCAGGAACCTGTTCCAGCCCTTCAATTCCGGATGTCGCCTTGTCGATGGCTGCTTTTAAACCTTCCATATCCTTGCGCAATCCGCCCCGGGTTTCGACCCAGTTCAGGCGTGATTTGGTATAGGCCGCTGCATTCCCGGGCGCGCCTTGTGCGACCTCGGGTGCGGCGGCGGCCTGCTTGATCAGGTCAGCCACCCGTGCGGCTGCCGCCATTGCCTTGTCGTAAAGACCTGCCGCAGCCTGATCCTTGCCGAAATCGAAGAATTTGTTGATCGCGGCCAGATCGCCGCGCCCTTCTTGCACCAATTTGTCGACAGCCGCTTGCAGCCGCGATTCTGCGGTCGCCCATTTGGCGGCTTCGGGGGAAGGCGTATCGTCGGTCGGGGCCGCAGCCACCTTGTTTACGGCGTCTTCGATGCGGGTCAGCAGGGTATCAGCGGTCTCTAGTACGCCTGCCTTGATCTGTTTCACCGCATTGCCCAGCGCAGCGGTCAGCTTTTCCGCAGCCGGACCATTGATGTCGGCAATCACACCCTTCAGTGCAGTGGCCCGCGCGGCCAGCGCCCGCACATCCGGCGCGGGGGCGGCTGTTGCCAGGTCTGCTGGGGCCTGGGGCCGAGCGGCTTGCCCCAGTTTCGCAGCAGCGCCTTCCAGTGCGGTTATAGTCTTGTCGGCGGCATCCATATCACTGGATTTGATCTGGGACACGGCCAGTTTGATGACTTTGGCCAGCTTGGCGCCTGCATCCGCAGGGGCAGCGGCAATAGCAGGCTGGACGGCCTTGATCCGCGCGGCAAGATCTGCGGCGCTATGGTTCGACTGGGTGGCTGCGGTGGGCAGATCGTCAGCCTCCGCATCAGCGGGATCATCGACATCCCAACTGGGGTCATCGGGCAGGTCTTCTTCGTCACTTTCCAGAACATTGCCTTGGGCATCCATGACCAGAACATTGACCATGACTTTCTGCGACTTCAGGTACTTCTTCAGAACCTTGGCCATGGCGGGCACAACCTTTTCGCAGGTCAGCTCCATGGTTTTGGCATTCATGACGAAGGTACCATAGGCAACCTTGGTCGCGCCGCTTTCGCTTTTGGCGGCCTTACCGATGATTTCAGGCCTTTTCCGCCGGTCAATCACAACCAAATGATCGTTCTGCTTACCCAGGCAAAAAGCAAACGATAGGCGTTTTTTCTTGCCCAATTTGACAAGCTTCTTCAGCGCTTCGCCTTCGACTTTCAGATCGGCCATGGCAATGAACTCCTGCATCTGGTTCGAAAATCAATTGACTTTGAGAAGACGATAAGGCTGACTTGCGGTCAAGGTATTGTTTTATAACGGCGTGCGAAACGGCGACTAGCTTGCGTTCAAGGACGCGGGCAAACTCGCATAGAATAACCACATAGCCCAATATTGGAGGGAGCAGATGGATTCGGCTGTGCTTTTGCAGTCCAAAGGAGATGACTCGCCCAGTGGCGAGAATCTTGAGTATGATCCCCTGTTTACCGAGATGGAGCTGGCAGGCCAGCCTGGTGAAGAAACCCAAATCGGTGACAAAATTACAGAAGCCGAAGATCCCGACTATCGCGATCTGGCGAAAACATCGCTGGCTGTTCTGGAAAAAAGCCACGATTTGCGCGCGGCGATCTTTCTGGCGGATGCGGTTTTACACACCGAGGGCCTGACCGGTTTTGCCGAGGCAACGACCTATATCCGGGGCTGTCTGGAACAGTTTTGGGACACCTGCCACCCAGAGCTGGACGAAGATGACGACAATGATCCCACCATGCGGATCAACGCAATTCAGGGTCTAAGTGGTCAGCCCGACGGTCTGGGTGGCCCATCGCCGGTGTACCGTTCTGTCAGCCGCGCGCCATTGACCGACAGCCGCAGTTTTGGCCGTCTGTCGCTGCGCGAGATAGAGATCGCCGAAGGTATGATGACGGCCCCAGCGGGCATGGAAAATATCCCCGACACCGCAACTGTATCCGCTGCGTTTCAGGATACTGATGAGGCCCAGTTGGTGGAATTGCTGGAAGCGGCAAAAACCTCTGAAGAAAACATCAGGGCCATCAGCGCGGTGTTTGACGAACAAACTCCGGGGCAGGGCCCAGAGCTGGACGGGCTGATTAAATTGCTGATGCAGGTCAAGCGGCGCCTGGCCGACTATGCCGGGGCCGAAGTAGAAGCAGACGATGACGATGCAACCGAAGAGACAGCAGCGTCTGACGGCGCGCCTGTGGTTGGCGGGGGCAGGGCTGTTGGCGGTATCAATTCGCCAAGTGATGTTTCAAACGCGCTGGACCGGATCGTCGAATATTACAGGCGCAACGAACCCTCTAGTCCGATTCCGATCATCATCGAAAGGGCCAAGCGTCTGGTCAACGCGGATTTCCTGACAATCATGCAGGACATGGCGCCTCAGGGGGTTGATAATGTTCATCTTATCGGGGGCATCGACGACGATGACTGAACCCGCAACGCAAACCGGGAACCGGTCCGGATAGCATTGAAGATCTATGAATACGTTGCAGTCACAACAAACAACAAGATTAGGATTAAGGAGCACTAGATGGCGGATAGTTCACAGAAGTTCATAGCGCGCAATCGCGCACCCAGGGTTCAGATCGAATATGATGTGGAACTGTACGGGGCTGAAAAGAAGGTTCAGTTACCGTTTGTAATGGGCGTGATGAGCGATCTGGCCGGCAAGTCCGAGGTTGAACAGCCCGCCGTCGCTGACCGCAAATTCCTTGAGATCGACGTCGACAATTTCGATGATCGGATGAAATCCATGGCGCCACGCGCAGCCTTTACCGTGCCCAACACGCTGACGGGCGAAGGCAATCTGGCGGTTGATATCACCTTTGAAAGCATGGACGATTTTTCGCCCGCTGCAATCGCCGCCAAGGTTGAGCCGCTGAAGGAACTGTTGGATGCCCGCACCCAGTTGAGCAACCTGATGACCTATATGGACGGCAAAACCGGGGCCGAGGATTTGATCAGTAAGATCATCCAGGACCCAAGCCTGCTGAAAACGCTGGCTGCCCAGCCCGCGCCCCAAGCTGACAGCGAAGAATAGGAGAGCCCAATGGCCGAAGAACAAGTCCAGGCAGAAGCTGGCGGTGAAGCCACAGCATTTGGTTCGTCCGAATTTGCGAACCTGTTGCAAAAGGAATTCCGCCCGAAATCCGATCAGGCCAAAACGGCCGTTGAATCGGCCGTCAAGACACTGGCCGAACAGGCGCTGGCCAACACGGCGCTTATTTCGGACGATGCGCTGCGGTCCATCGAAGGCATAGTCGCCGAGATCGACAAGAAACTGACCGAACAGGTCAACCACATCCTGCACCACGCGGAATTCCAGCAGATGGAAAGCGCGTGGCGTGGTCTGCACTATCTGGTGAACAACACCGAGACCGATGAACAGCTGAAAATCCGGGTGATGAACATATCCAAGAAGGATATGCACAAGACCCTGCGCAAGTTCAAAGGCACCGCCTGGGACCAGTCGCCGATCTTCAAAAAGATCTACACCGAAGAATTCAGCCAGTTGGGTGGTGAACCCTATGGCTCGTTGGTTGCGGATTATCACTTTGACCACTCGCCGCCCGATATCGAACTGCTGGGCGAGATGTCCAAGATTGCCGCTGCAGCCCATGCGCCGCTGATCACCGGGGCGCAGCCGTCGCTGTTCCAGATGGACAGCTGGTCGGAATTGTCCAACCCGCGCGATCTGACCAAAATCTTCCAGACACCGGAATACGCTGCCTGGCGGTCCCTGCGCGAAAGCGAGGATTCCAAATATGTCGGGCTGGCCATGCCGCGGTTCCTGGGGCGCCTGCCTTATGGCTCCAAGACCGATCCGGTCGAGGCGTTTGCCTTTGAAGAAGACACCGATGGGACGGACGCCACTAAATACGGCTGGGTAAACGCCGCCTATGGCATGGCGATGAACATCACCCGGTCGTTCAAGACCTATGGCTGGTGTTCGCGGATTCGTGGCGTGGAAAGCGGCGGTTCACTGGAAAGCCTGCCCTCGCATACCTTCCCGACCACCGATGGCGGCGTCGATCAGAAATGTCCGACAGAGATCGCCATTGATGACCGGCGCGAGGCGGAGCTGGCCAAGAATGGCATGATGCCCCTGATCCACCGCAAGAACACCGATGTCGCGACCTTTATCGGCGCGCAATCGTTGCACAAGCCTGCGGAATATGACGATCCGGACGCATCGGCCAACGCCAACCTTGGCGCACGCCTGCCCTATCTGTTCGCCACCTGCCGTTTTGCACATTACCTGAAATGTATGGTGCGCGACAAGGTCGGGTCCTTCAAAAGCCGCCAGGACATGGAAGGCTGGTTGCAGGACTGGATCAACCAATACGTCGATTTCAACGCTGAAATCTCGTCAGAGAATGAAAAAGCGCGCAAGCCTTTGGCAGCAGCCGAAGTCGTCGTTGAAGAAGTCGAAGGAAACCCCGGATACTACTCGTCCAAATTCTTCCTGCGACCACACTATCAGCTCGAAGGGCTGTCAGTGTCTCTGCGTCTGGTATCGAAACTGCCGTCGGAAAAAGGCGGCTAACCGGACAACACCCGCTAGGGATTACGACCTACATTACCACCCACCAAACTTTATCATGAGAGGAAAATATTATGGCCGCTAATTTGTTTGTACAGATCTCCGACATCAAGGGTGATGGAACTGAAGATAAGCACAAAGAGTGGATTGTTGTGCAATCCGCCAGCTGGAACGTCGAACGCGCCGTTGAAATGACTGATCTGGGATCAACCCAGCGGGGTCACGCCAATTCGAACTTTGGCAAGGTTGAACTGACGTCGCAAATGGGTCTGGCATCGAACGATCTGATGGTTTCGGTTGCCAACGGTACCGTTCGCCCGGAAATCATCATGCACTGGTGCCGGTCCGGCGACAGCGCCTCTGAAGGTCTGCTGAACTATTCGACATGGACATTCAAGCATGTGATTATCGACAGCTATGCCATTTCGGCAAGCGAAGATGGCATTCCTGAGGAAACATGGTCCCTAGCCTATACGGCGATGGAGCATGAGTACAAGGCGACCGACCAGAAAACTGGCAAGCTGGCCACCAAGAATACCTTCAAGTGGAACGTACAGTCCGGCAAGGTTGAATAAGCCTGCCTTCTTCTTCTCCGGGCGTCGTTGCACGCCCGGAGTCCGTTTTTCCCTGATCTCAAGTGATCGGAGCCATCAGCATGACACCCGAAGAGTACCTTAAAGCGGGGGAAATTGATCTTGCCCTAAAGGCATTGCAGGACAAAGTGCGCGCCGACCCGACCGATGCTCGTCTGCGGGTTTTCCTGTTTCAGCTTTTGTGTGTCCTTGGGGACTGGAAGCGTGCGATTGCCCAGCTAAAGCTAAGCGCCGAGCTGGACGAATCCGCCACCATGATGGCCAAGACCTATCGCGAGGCAATCATTTGCGAAGTTTACCGCGAAAAGGTGTTTGCCGGCGAAAAGGAACCGCTGATTTTCGGCGAGCCACAGGAATGGCTGGCCCTGCTGATAGAGGCGCAAAAGGTTCTGGCCAAAGGCCAGTCTGACAAGGCCGCGGAATTGCGCACCCGCGCCTTTGACGCCGCCCCCGCCTGTTCGGGCGAAGTGAATGGCCAGCGGTTTGAATGGATTGCAGATGCCGATATGCGTCTGGGTCCGGTTCTGGAAGTGATCGTGAACGGGCGCTATTTCTGGCTGCCGTTCAGCGCGATTGACACCCTGACGATGGATCCGCCGCTGGATCTACGCGATGCGGTCTGGACGGCGGCGACCCTGAAACTGGTCAATGGCGGTGAAATTGTCGCCCTTATCCCAACCCGTTACGCCGGAACTGTGGTCAGCGGCGATGCTGCGGCTCTTTTGGCGCGCGCGACCACATGGACAGATGCCGGGGACGAGACATTTATCGGCACAGGTCAGCGCCTGCTGGCCACGGATCAGGCCGATATCGCACTGATGGACATTCGCAGTTTGAAAATGGACGACGCGGGCGAGGCCGGGTCAACAGACGCGGCCCGGGACGCGGCCGACGATGGCTGACAAAACCCTTTCCGAGCGATTGCAGCCGTCCCTTCTGGACCGGCTGACCGATAACGAGCCCGGCTCCCAAAAGGAATCCCGCGACACGCGGGTGATCGACATCGTGCGCTTGCGCGAGATCATTCAGCGCGATCTGTCTTGGCTGCTGAACACCAGTAATATCGAAAACACCTTTGACACCGAGGCCCTGCCGCATGTGGCGCGATCCGTGTTGAACTATGGCCTTAGCGAAGTGTCGGGCGCTTATTCCACGACCGAACGCGCCGAACGGATTCGCCGGTCGATTGAACGGGCGATATCCATCCACGAACCCCGCATCATCGAAGGGTCAGTGGATGTTTCCCTGACGTCCGAGGATGACAACAGCGACATGACGGTGTCGCTGAATATCCGCGCCGATATGTGGGCCCAGCCGCTGCCGCTGGAATTGTATTTGCGCAGCCAGGTCGATGTCACCACTGGCGAAGTTTCCGTGGAAAGGAGCCTGTAGCTCATGGATACCCGGCTCATGAAACACTACGAAAGCGAGCTGATGTATCTGCGGGATATGGGGGCCGAATTTGCGGCGGCCTATCCCAAGATCGCCGCGCGGCTGGGCATGGAAGGGGTCGAGGTTCTCGATCCTTATGTTGAACGCCTGTTAGAAGGCGTGGCGTTCCTGTCCGCCCGCGTTCAGCTGGAGCTGGAGCTGCAATACCCGGCCTTTACCAGCAACCTGCTGGAAATCGTCTATCCGCATTATCTGGCGCCAACCCCGTCGATGATGATCGCCGCGTTTGAACCGGACACGACCAATGCCGCCATCAAAGACGGCTATGTTTTGCCGCGCCACAGCGTGTTGCGCAGCCGTCTGATGGAAGGCGAGCAGACCCCGTGCGAATTCCGCACCGCTGCGAAAACGACGATCTGGCCAGTGGAAATCGCCGAGGCGGAATATATCGATGGCCGGGGCGAACTAGTGGCTGCTGGCGTCGCCGGATCAATCGAGGCCCGTGCCGGTATCCGCCTGCGCTTGCGCCGCAGCGACGGTGAGGCGATTGCCGATCTGGCAATGGACAATCTGATGCTGCATCTGAACGGCAGCGCGGGCAATAACTGGTTGTTGCTGGAACTTCTGTGTACGCAGACACGAGGGCTCGTCGGGCGCTCGACCGACCGGCGCGCCGACTGGACGCAACAGCTGCCCGATGGCGCGGTCGAGCAGCGCGGGTTTGAACAAGACGAGGCCCTGCTGCCCACTCCAAAGCAGTCTTTTGACGGCTACCGGCTGTTGCAGGAATATTTTGCGATGCCTGAACGGTTCCTGTTTGTGGAATTGCAGGGCCTGCAACCGGCGCTGAAAAAAGCCACCGGGTCGGATGTTGATATCTATATCCTGCTGAAGGAGGGCCGCCGCGAAGTGGCGCCGATGATCGCCCCTGATGCCTTTACCATGAACGCGGTGCCCGCCGTTAACCTGTTCCCAAAACGCTGCGACCGGGTGCAGGTATCGGCGCGCGACACCGAACAGCATGTGGTTGCCAACCGCACTGCGGGTATGGATTTTGAAATTTACGCGTTGCAAAGCGTGGTTGGCATCAGTGGCGAAGGCGCCGATGACATAACATTCCGCCCCTTTTATTCCGCCACAGATTTCACTGCCTCCGGCGAAACCCACCCGGCCTATTACACGATGCGCCGCCGGATGCGGCAACGGTCGGAAAAAGAGCGGTTGCGCGGGGTGCGTACATCTTATCTGGGGTCAGAGGTGTACCTGACTTTGGTGGACCGGGCGCAGGCGCCTTATGCTGCCGGAATGGAACAGCTGGCGGTGCGGGCGTTATGTACCAACCGGGATCTGCCGATGCTGCTGGCCTCTGGCGACGCCAATGTTTTTCAACTTCCCGAAGGCGGACCGATCAAGGCGGTTCGCTTACCGGTGTCGCCCACCCGGCCGCATCCAACTTTGGCGCAGGGCGATACCGCCTGGCGGCTGATCAGCCATCTTAGCCTGAATTACCTGTCGATTGCCAAATCCGGTCAGGCTGACGGGGCTGAAGCGCTGCGCGAACTGATTGGGCTTTATGCGCCATTGGGCGACCGGGTCACCGAAAAGCAGCTAGAGGGCATTGTGGCCGTCACCAGCCGTCCGATTGTCCGCCGGATGAGCGACGAAGTCCTATCAACCGCGCTGCGTGGTCTGGAAATCAAGATCAGCTTTGACGAAAGTTTTTTTGAGGGCACCAGCGTCTATGTTCTGGGCGCCGTGCTAGAGCGTTTTTTCCGACGCTATGCCACAATCAACAGTTTTACAGAAACCGTATTAACAACGCAAAAACGTGGGGAAATTGCCAGATGGCGACCGGAAAAAGGTCTGGGCCGGATGATCTGAGCCATTTTGAGCGACTTGTTCAAGAGCCTGAAAAGCACCATGTTTTTCAAGCGTTGCGGGTGCTCGAAGCGGCTTTTGCCGATGCTCCGCGTTTGGGGGAAAGCCGTCGGCCACGGCAGGATCATGTCCGTCTGGGCCAAGAGGCCGAGCTGGCCTTTCCGCCGTCATCAATTGCCGAATTTCGCCCTGGCACCAGCGGCCAACCCGCCCGGCTGACCAACCGCTTTTTCGGCCTGTTTGGACCGCAGGGGCCGTTGCCGCTGCATATGACTGAATATGCCCGCGACCGGTTGCGCAACCACCGCGACCCAACGCTTGTGGCCTTTGCCAACATGCTGACCCATCGAATGATGAGTCTGCTTTACCGCGCCTGGACGGCTGGTCAGCCCGCCCCCAGCTTTGATCGCAACGACGATCCGATGTCGCGCAAGGTGGCCGCCCTTGCCGGCTATCACGCCGATAACCTGATGGGCCGCGATGCGATGCCGGATCTGGCCAAGCTGCATTTCGCCGGGCATCTGGCGCAGGGGCCGAAAAACGCTGAAGGGCTGGTTTCCATCCTGTCGGCCTTTTTTGATGTGCCGGTGCGGGTGCAGCAATTTGTCGGTAGCTGGCTGGATCTGGAACCGGATGACCAGTGGAAACTGGGTGCGGCCGCGGGGTTGGGCCGATCCACCAGCATCGGCCAAAAAGTCTGGAGCCGTGCAGCCAAGTTTCGCATCCAGATCGGGCCACTGTCGCTGGACGATTACGAACGGTTGTTGCCAGGTGGCCAGGCGCTTGACCGGTTGCGGGCGATCGTGCGCAATTATGCGGGGGACGCGCTGGATTGGGACGTCAACCTGGTGCTGGCCGGTGACGAGGTGCCGCGCGCCAGTCTGGGTGGCAGCACCCGTTTGGGTCACACCAGCTGGATCGCCAGCCGCAAGGACTTGGATGAAACCCCCGCCGATGTCGAGGATCTGTTCCTCTATCCCGGCGCGGGGGCACAACACGCGCCGCATTGACGGCTTGAACAAAAAGAACAGGGAAGGATCAGGGATGACCGAGATTAGCCGCGTAGCGCTGTTTGGCAAGCTGAACAAGCTGGGGTATCAGGCCGTTGAAAGTGCAACGGTGTTCTGCAAGATGCGGGGGAATCCCTATGTCGAGGTGGTGCATTGGATGCACCAGATCCTGAACGGGCAGGACAGTGATATCCACCGGATCATCCAGCATTACGATCTGGACCCGGGCAAAATCGCCAGCGAGATGACCCGCGCGCTGGATATGCTGCCACGCGGGGCCAGCACGATTTCCGACCTGTCTGATCATCTGATGGATGCGATGGAACGCGGCTGGGTCTGGGGTTCGTTGCTGTATTCCGCAAATCAGGTGCGCACCGGTTATCTGTTGCTGGGGATGCTGAAAACCCCGGCCTTGCGAAACATCCTGTCCGGTATTTCGACGGAACTGGCCGGCATCGGCCCAGACGACCTGGCCGACAATTTCAACGCGGCCACCGATGGTTCCCCCGAAGAACGGCTGGTGCCGCAGGATGGCACGCAAACGGGCGGCGGGGCTGTCCCGGGCGAAGCCTCGGATGCGATGTCCGCCCAGATGGGCGAACAAGAGGCGCTGTCTCAGTTCTGCACGGACATGACCGAACAAGCGCGCAACGGTGAAATCGACCCTATTGTTGGTCGGGACGAGGAAATTCGCCAGATTGTCGACGTTCTGATGCGCCGTCGCCAGAACAACCCGATCCTGACGGGCGAGGCTGGCGTGGGCAAAACGGCGGTGGTCGAAGGGTTCGCGCTGCGCATCGCGCGCGGGGATGTGCCGCCTGCCTTGCAAGGCGCTCGGCTTTTGATGCTGGACGTGGGTCTGTTGCAGGCTGGGGCCAGTATGAAGGGTGAGTTCGAGAACCGTTTGAAGCAGGTCATCGAAGAGGTGCAGGCCAGTTCGACGCCAATCGTGATGTTTATAGACGAAACACATACACTGGTCGGGGCGGGGGGGGCTGCCGGAACCGGCGACGCCGCCAACCTGCTGAAACCTGCCCTGGCGCGGGGTACTTTGCGAACAATTGGCGCAACAACATGGGCCGAATACAAAAAGCATATCGAAAAAGATCCTGCCCTGACCCGCAGATTTCAGGTGGTTCAGGTTGATGAGCCTGATGAGCAAAAGGCCATCAAGATGATGCGCGGAATTGCGGGTATGCTTGAACGTCACCACGATGTTCAAATTCTGGACGAGGCAATTGAGGCTTCGGTAAAACTCTCGGCGCGCTATATTCCTGCACGACAGCTTCCGGATAAATCGGTTAGTTTGTTGGACACAGCGGCAGCTCGTGTTTCGATTTCTCAGCATGCCGTTCCAGCCGAAGTCGATGATTCTCAGCGGCGCATTCAGTCGCTGGAAACCGAACTTGAAATACTTGGACGCGAAGATGACTCTGGTTACGATGTCGTCGAACGCAAGCGGTATGTCGAAGAACTGCTGTTTCAGGAAAAAGGACGGTGCGCCAAGCTGGAAGAACGATGGGAAATGGAAAAATCCATTGTTTCGTCGATCAAAGATTGGTGGTCAAAGGTTACGGGTGCGGAACTGCCTGTGACCGATGCCTCTGACGCAGGTGATCAAGATGTGGCGACAGATAAGGATGCCGCCGCAAAAAGCGAAAACCAAGAATCCGTATCTGCCGACGACGCCAAAGCAAGCGATCAGGACAGGTCGCAATTCTTGACCGAGCTGCGAAAGAAACGCGCGGAACTTACAGAGTTCCAGGGTGAATCTCCGATGGTACAGCCTATTGTTGATGCTCAGGTCGTAGCATCCGTTGTCGGCGACTGGACCGGCATCCCGGTTGGCCGCATGGTCAAGGACGAGATCGAAACCATCCTGAACCTCGAAGAACACCTTGCCAAGCGGGTGATCGGCCAGGATCACGCGATGCAGATGATCGTCAAGCGCATTCAGACATCCCGCGCCGGGCTGGACAACCCGTCCAAACCCATCGGGGTCTTCCTGCTGGCAGGCACCAGC
>JGI24025J20009_10002055_pt1 | contig 14809 bp, 9 predicted proteins | sample Cruoilmetagenom3_FD_20009 | JGI IMG/M metagenome (IMG submission 20009)
AATATGCAATCCATTCATTTCAAGCAGTGAAAAAACATTATGGATAGGAGCATCCCCTAGACCCAACCTCCGTCTTTCTTCAATGGCTAATTTTTCTGGAAAAACTTGAGAATACAGCGGAGCCGACTCAACACGGCGTCCAGTGAGATTCTCCATGTTTAAATAGTCCTCACAGAACTTCTTAAACTTCTTTAACTCAGCACTTGCTTTTTTATTATGAGAAACCTCTTTAAATAAAATACTAAACGGCATTTCTTTTTCTTCTAAAAAAAAGGAAATATCCTTTTTTAAATAGCTAGAAATTCTCTTAATAGATTCAAGGCTAGGGGATCTTTTTCCAATTTCAAGGTATGATATAAATTCGCTTGACAGCCCGACAGCTTTTGCCAATTCTTCCTGTGTAAGAGCAAGTTTTTCTCTTTCTCTTCTAAGTTTTACACCCAATTTTTTTAGCATTTTATTCCCCCATCTTATTCAGCATTATTCTCCATGAAAGTCTTAAACCCATTAGTGAATAGCCCAATTTTAATATACTCATTTTATAACTGTATGTCATAAAAATGTCAATATCAAGGCAAATGACAATTTGATTTTGACATAAGATTATAATTCTGATATAAAATTTTTAAAGGCAAAGAAAAATATTTTTATAAGCCGGGAAATTTTTTGTAAGATAGTGATATTTCAAGAGCGAGGAACAAGTGGAAAATAATATTTACAAGACCATATTAAATAACATCCACGACGGGGTATATTTTTTGGACCACAAACTTAAAATATCTTTATGGAATACGGCAGCAGAAAAGATTACAGGATTCAATGAATCCGATATAATCAATAAGCAGTGCCCAAAGAACATCCTTATCCAGATTGATGAACAGAAGATGTCTCTTTGTAAAGAGAATTGCCCTGTTAAACAAACTCTCATAGACGGAAAAATACGCAATAAAGTAGCATATTTTCAGCATAAAGAAGGATTCAGAATACCTGTGAATATGCGTGTACTTCCTATTATTGATAATGAGAAAAATATTATTAAAGCTGCAGTTTCTTTCTATGACACATCTCCCAGGGTCATAATCCCACAGAGAACTCAGGAATTGGCAAGAATGGGTTTGCTAGATCCTATTACAAAGCTTGGAAATAGGTCCTATCTCGATATGCATATCAATTTTCGACTTGATGAAATGAAAAGATATCAGTTACAGTTCGGGCTAATTCTGATTAGCATAGATCAGTTACAAACGGTCAATGAAATATATGGCCGCGAAAATGGAAACAAACTTCTGAAAACAGTAATTCAAACGATTACCAGTAATATTCGATTTTTTGATATTGCAGGACGTTGGTCAGGAGAAAAATTCGTTGTATTAATTCTCAATGTTGATGAAACAAAACTTGATTTTGTTGCTAATAAGCTCTGCTTGCTTGCATCTCAATCAAACACAATAGTGACTTCAAAAATTCTTAGAACAACTGTTTCGATTGGTGCAACACTTGCCCGGTCAAATGATACAACAGCAACGCTTAGTAGAAGAACAGAAGAACTGCTACAACACAGTAAATTGCTTGGTAAAAATCGAGTCACTTTAAGAATCGATGAAGAATAAAAGTCAAGCAACTAGCTTTTATATCATTTGTTTTCTATCTTAGCAGACTTATCAAAGAAGATTCTTTTAGCCTTTTAATCAAGAAAGCAGATGTAGAGATGAGGCATCCTAAATCAGAAAATGCACCTTTTTATTTGTTTGAGTTTTTAAAAGAACCAATTTAACCTGAATTATGATAAAATAATTTTTTGAATGGATAAAGAAAAAGCTTCAAAAGACTTTATAAGTAGTTTAAAAATATCTTTCAAGACAGCTTCTATCTATAATACAGAACACCCTGCTCTAAAATCATCTGTAGAAAACCTAAAAAACAAAATCGATATACTCTTTAAATATTTAAGCCCCATAAAAATAAGTTTTACTTCCCATTCTCTGCTCCTAGGAAAAATATCATGGGAAAAAGAAACAATGTATGTTGAGCTGGCAAAATTATTACATCTTCGCAAAATCAAGAGCATAGAAATAATTCCTGGCATAACACTTGAAGAACTAATGAGCTTAATTTCCAAAATCCACCTTCCTTCTAAGGATATCCTTCGACAAGGAGGAATAAAAAACATCTTAAAACATGAAAAAGTTTCACATATCGAAGTAGAAGAGTTTGACTATTATCAACTCCTGAAAGGTGAAGGAGAGGAAATCAAAGATATCTGGGTCTATCTTCTCAGTGATGCTTTGGAGAAAGAGGACAGCCAAAAGCTCATGGATGTCACAGATAGTTTTGAAAAGGTCATTTATAAATTCGCGCCAGAAGATATAATCGAAAATAAAGATCTACATGAAAACTTTTCCAGCCTTTTTTCCCATCTTAAAATTCATGATGAAAAGAAATTTCGTGAATGTGCAAAAAGCTTAGCCAAATCACTAATCATGAAAAAAACCATTTCGCCTGAATTAAAACTCGACAAAGTAAGCACTCTTATAAGCGATTTAAAAGAAGAGGATATGGCTTCTGTTCTAACAGAAGAAATAATAAAAGATGATAAATTTGATTCTTTAAGTTTCAGCATATTTTCTAAACTTGCCAACAAAGAAAAACACAAAAAAATCGCATCATCTCTTAAAAAAACGATTAAAGAAAATGTTTCTTTACATTCAAATCAAAAATTATTAGAAAAAATAGGGGAGATTTTCTCCGGAACATCAACTCCATTAATTTCAGAGATCTACCGTAAAACACTTGCTTCTTTCCTAAAAGACATTTCTTCTGAAAAGAAATTTACTTTCGACCATATTCTGGTCCAGAAAAATTTCCGTTATATACTACTAAACCTGCTTGAAAAAGAAACAGATAAAATCCAATCAATAATGCTCCTGAAGAAAATCTTTAATGAAAAAGATACAATTACTAATGAGAAAGATTTCGAATATTTAAAATTTATTTTTGAAGTCCTGAAACAAAAAAAAGAACATTTATCTTTAGAGCCTATATTTTCAAAAATCATTTCATTTATTACAGATTATATCGAGGATAGTATTCTAGAGGGGGAAGTCTCATTATATTTCGAATACTTTATTGAAGAACTTGGCAAAACCAACTCAGATGTTAATATTTATCTAAAAAAAATATTCACAGAAAATAAAATTACAATTTATATACTGCAAAGCTTCTTTAAATTTTTTCCAGATTATTTGTTTTATTTCAACATAAATCTAGAACAAAAAACTTCTGACATAAGATTTCTTGAAAAAATGATTGAATGTCTCAAAATGATTAATTCTCTTAAATCCTTTGTTGTTTTGAAAAATATTTTTTTATTAGGCAGTCACTCCACTAAAATAAAAGTATTAAAAGCAATGCAAAAAATCTCAGAGTTCGATGAAANATTTCTTTTNCCCATTCTAAAANAGAAGGATTATATTTTGAAAGGAGAGGTTCTTGTAATCTTAATAAAAAATGAAAACATAAGAAAGGTCGCCCTTGAAAAAATGTTTTTTATTCGATCCCCATTTGGAATAAAAAACAGAATACTTATAGAACATATTAAAATAGTAGAAGAAAAGGAGATCATGGTAGCAAGGGACTATTTGCTGCATTTAAGCAAAAGGAAATTATTCTGGAACAAAAAGCTAAGAGAACAGGCAATAAAAGTTTTAAGGAAGTGGAATGATAGAAAAAGTTAAAAACTCTATATTGAAGCTTGCTGCTGCAATACAAGCAGAAAAAATATACTCTGAAAAGCACCCGATGTTCTTAGAGCTTACTGAAAAAACATATACAATCTTAAAAGAAATCTTGAATGAAAAAAAAGAAATAGTCATTGGCATACTCAATGAAGAGCTGGCATGGGAAAATGAGATATTTTTTGACATTAGCAAAAAAATAAAGCCGTTGGTTCTTTATTTACAGGAAAAAGAAATCGAGAGGATATATTTTCATCGAGCTATAAAAAAAGAGGAACTTATCCAGTTTATTTCAATTTTAACAGCATCCAAAGAAGAAACTCAAATCGATATTCAAAAAGCTTTAGTGCTTCACGGCATTAAAAACATAAAGACAGGCAAAATCAGAGCCGTTTCTCAAGACAAGGAACAAATTAAAAAGCCTGAAAATTTTATGAAGCAATACGATAATTCACTAGAATCATTTCCAAATGTTATTGACAGGATTCTAAATATGGAGGAAATTGATTATCTTAATTTGAAGTTCAATATTTTAAACCTTATTGAAAACTTCATGGGGAACTATCAAGAATTACTTAATCTAATTTCCATGAAGGAAAAAGACCTTGTAACATTTGCGCATCTTTTGAACGTTAGCATTCTATCTATGTATATATCCTCAAAATTTGGGTTATCACAGGACGATGTCATGGACATAGGAATTGCCGCCTTATTCCACGACATTGGAAAGATTCATATTTCCAAACAGATAATCAAAAAAGAATCTAAATTAGCTAAAGACGAATTCGCTCAAATGAAAGATCACTCTGTATTAGGAGCACATATTCTCCTGAAGCAATCAGATTCTTTAGGGGCATTACCCACAGTTGTTGCTTTTGAACACCACCTCCATTTCGATCTAAAAGGCTATCCTAAAGTGTCATTTCCTATAAAGCCTCATATTGCCTCCCTAATAGTGTCAATGTGCGATGTTTATGATGCACTTGCCCAACGGAGAACATATAAAAAGGACTACCCGCCCATTAGAATTTATAAGTTAATGATGAAAGGAAAAGGCAGACAATTCGACCCTGAACTTATAGAAAAATTCTTTAAAATAATGGGTATTTGGCCTATAGGAACTGTCGTTTCTTTGACTGATACTAGAATTGCTGTAGTAAGGGAGGAAAACGAACAGGATATTTTCTCCCCTGTAGTAGAAGTCATTTTTCCCTTAGAAAAAAGAGAACTTATTGATCTGGAAGAAACAAAAGCGGATCTTAAGATAAAGAATGCCCTTAACCCTTTTGGGGATGGAAAAAAATACCTTGAACTCATTTAACTCCGTAAAAAAGATTACCGTGAATGGAGAAAAAACAAAATGGAAGCAAAATATTTAGTAACAGGAGGAGCAGGCTTTATAGGCTCAAATATTGTTCACAGCCTGGTCAAAAAAAAACTTCCAGTAAGAATAATCGACAACTTATCTACTGGAAAAATGGATAATCTTGCTAACTTGAGTAATAAAATACACCTTATTGAAGGAGATATATGCGATTTAGCGACGGTTCGAATGGCAATGAAAGGAATTGAGTATGTTTTTCATCAAGCGGCCCTTCCTTCTGTACCAAGATCAATTGAAAATCCACTTGCCTCTAATGAAACCAACATTAAAGGGACCCTAAACATTCTCATCGCATCCCGTGACAGCCAGGTTAAAAGAGTAATCTATGCCGGATCTTCTTCCGTTTATGGTGATACACCTGTTCTTCCTAAAAAAGAAGATATGCCTCCTTATCCCCTTTCTCCATATGCAGTTACGAAGCTTGCTGGCGAATATTATTGCAAAATATTCTGCTCAATTTATGGATTGGAAACTATAATACTGCGCTACTTCAATGTGTTTGGCCCAAGACAAGACCCCAAATCCCAATATTCAGCAGTAATCCCTAAATTCATTCAAGCCCTCCTGACGGATAAAACTCCAACAATTTACGGAAATGGTGGACAAACAAGAGACTTCACGTTCGTAGAAAATGTAGTCTATGCCAATATCCTAGCCAGTCAGGCAGAAAAAACTCATGGAGAAACAATCAATGTTGCAACAGGCTCAAGGATTAATATAAACCAATTATTAGAAATTTTAAATAAAATTACAGGAAAGAACATATCGCAAAAATATAAACCTGCCAGGAAAGGCGATGTTCTCCATTCGTTAGCCGATATTTCTAAAGCAAAACGAATTCTCGAATATACTCCAAAAATCAGCCTAAAAGAAGGATTAACAAACACAGTTAGGTGGATGGAAAGTAATTTTATCGGCCAAAGCTAAAAATAATTTGAGAAAATAAATACTGGTGTCGGCATAATTTATGAATAATTCAGGCGGACCTGGATTATTCATAATACCGATAAATATGAAAAGAAGAGACGCCATCATCACTTTTGGCTGCTTGATTCTAAGTTTATTTTCCTGTAAAAAAAGGAGTAAATCTATGAAAAAAGAAATTAAAACTGAAAATGCCCCTAAAACAATCGGCCCTTACTCCCAGGCAATATCAGCTAATGGTTTTGTCTTTGCATCAGGACAAATTCCCATTAATCCCACAACCGGAGAGTTAAATACAGGGAGCATAGAAGAACAGACACGGCTTGCTTTAAACAACCTAAAGGCTGTTATTGAAGCTGCCGGGAGTTCTTTTGACAATGTTATTAAATGTACGGTTTTTCTTAATGACATGAACGATTTCAGCAGGATGAATAATGTGTATAGCGACTTTTTCAACGCTCCTTACCCCGCCAGGGCAGCAATTCAAGTTGCACGCCTTCCAAAAGATGTCAAAGTTGAAATTGAGGCTGTAGCTGTAATATAATAAAGCATATTATAATATCATGCCTATATATGAATTTATTTGTAAAAATTGCGGAAAGAAATTTGAGACTATTGTTTCTCTGGGCAAAGAAAAGGATATCTTCTGTATAAAATGCGAAAGTCATGATATTCAAAAAGGCATCTCTTCTTTTGGAATAAAAGGAACTGACAACCGCACAAATTCTTCTAATGGTTGCTCCACTTGCTCAATCGGAACCTGCAGTTTATGCAAATAATTCTTAAATGCCTACATTTACTCATTGTTCAAAATGTCTGAAATTAGAATTGGTGTTGACACTGGAGGTACATTCACTGATTTTTTTATCTCTATTAATGGAAAATTCGAGATAAAAAAAATCCCTTCTACACCCAGTAATCCTTCTCTATCTATTATTGAAGGAATAAAAGAATTTGTTCAAAGCAGTGTACCTCTTTTAGTCATTCACGGGACAACCGTAGCCACAAATTCCCTTCTTGAAAGGAAAGGGGGGAAAATTGCATTGATTACAACCAAGGGATTTGAGGATATTATCTTCATAGGACGGCAAGTAAGACGCAATCTATACAGCCTGAAAGCCGAGCAAAGGGTTCCCCTTCTTTCCAACAAGCATTGTTTTGGAATAAAAGAAAGAACATCATCAGCAGGAAAAATCGATATAAATATTTCCATGCTTGAATTAAATAATATTCTTAACAAAATTGAAAAAATTCATACAGAAGCTGTTGCAGTATCACTTATTAACTCTTTTGCAAATCCAGCCAATGAAAAAATTATTCTAAAAGAACTTAAAAAGAAAAAAATTATGGTTTCCGTTTCAAGTAAGATTCTCCCTGAACACCGTGAATATGAAAGAACGACTGTCACAGTTGTAAATGCATATCTAATGCCGGTTATCAGCCAATACTTGACTGATCTAATAAAAAAGATGCCCGAAGCAGAGCTCCGGATTATGCAATCAAACGAAGGGCATATTTCTCCTGCAACAGCAAAAAAAGAACCTATACGGACAGCACTTTCAGGACCGGCAGGGGGAGTTGTCGCTGCCTTTCATATAAGTAAGACCGCAGGTTTTCAAAAAATAATAACTCTTGATATGGGAGGAACATCTTCTGATGTATCTCTAATAGACGGGAAAATCAGGAGAACAAATGAAAGTACTATTGGCAACTTTCCTGTTCGTCTGCCTATGATTGATATCCATACTGTTGGTGCTGGAGGGGGATCTATAGCATATGTTGACAGCGGAGGTTCTCTAAGAGTTGGGCCTCAAAGTGCAGGAGCAGTTCCAGGACCAGCCTGCTATGGTCAAGGAATTTATCCGACTGTAACAGATGCAAATCTTATCCTTGGACGGCTTTCTCCGGAATTCTTTCTTGGAGGCCGCATGAAGATTTTTCCGAATAAAAGTTTAAACATTTTGAAAATACTTTCAAAAAAAATTAACAAATCTATTATCGAAACAGCTGCTGGCATAATTGAAATTGCTAATGCAAACATGGAAAAAGCCATCCGGGTTATCTCTATCGAACAGGGATTCGATCTCAGAAACTTTGCACTATTTTCTTTTGGAGGAGCTGGTGGAATGCATGCTGTTGAAACAGCCGCTAATTTGGAAATGCCAAAAGTTATTATTCCCAAAAATGCAGGAGTTCTTTCTGCCATAGGACTGTTACTAGCCGATTCCATAAAAGATTACTCGAAATCTGTTTTAAAACTCACAGAGGAAATTAAGTGGGAAAAATTAGAAGGATATTTTGCTAAACTCTGTCAAAAAAGCCTCAAAGATATGCAAAAGGAAGGATTTAACCCAGAACAAGTAAGGATTTTTCGTTTCCTTGACCTCAGATATTTTGGACAATCCTACGAAATCACAATTCCACTTACCGGTAAGAATTCTCATGGTTTATCCTTTGTATCTGAATTTCATAATACTCATCAAAAGCTCTATTCTTACCATCACCACGATAGGCCAGTCGAGATTGTGAATATTAGAATCAAAGCGGTTGGTATAAACAAAAAAATCAGGCTTAAAAAGTTTCCCATTGAAAATCAAGACCCAAAAAATGCTTTTTTTAAAAAACAAAATATATTCTATAAAGACAAAAAGCTTACTGCCTCTATATTTAAACGTTCTATGCTTAAAGCAGGAAATATGATTAACGGGCCTGCACTTGTTGTGGATCATGAATCAACAACATTTCTTCCCCCTGCATATACATTAAAAACTGACAGTTTCTTAAATCTTATTATCCAAAAAAGAAAACACATTTATAATGATTAAATTTGATCCTGTCGAATTAGAATTATTTAAAAATATATTTGTGTCCATATCTGAAGAAATGGGAGCTGTTTTAGGCCGCACCGCCCTCTCCCCTAATATCAAAGAAAGAAAAGACTTTTCTTGTGCTCTTTTTAATAAAAGAGGGGAAACATTCGCTCAGGGTTCGCATATACCTGTTCATCTTGGAGCCATGCCGCTCTCTGTCCAATCCTCTCTGAAAACTGTTACTTTTGAAGAGGGTGACATGGTGATTCTCAACGACCCTTACAGAGGAGGGACCCACCTTCCAGATATCACATGTATTTCTCCAGTGTTTATTGATAAAAAATTATCTTTTTTTGTGGCCAATCGTGCACATCACTCAGATGTAGGCGGAATGACCCCAGGTTCCATGCCGCTTGCTTCGGAAATATTTCAAGAGGGGATTATAATTCCACCATTAAAAATAATTCGGAAAGGGAAGTTAAATAAGGAATTTTTTAACCTTATTCTCGCTAATGTTCGGACTCCAGAAGAAAGAAAAGGAGATCTTCTTGCTCAAATAGCTGCCAACAACAATGGAATACAAAGGTTAAAAGAAGTCAATAAAAAATACGGCTTAAAGAAGATTATTCACTATGGCACCCTTATTCAAAACTATACAGAAAAGATTCTAAGGCAAACAATAAAAGATATTCCGGACGGCACCTATTCATTCACAGACTATATGGATAATGATGGAATTAAAGATATGCCCGTAAAAATTTCAGCCGAAATAACTATCCGTAATGACCAAGCCATCATTGACTTTAAATCCACATCCCGCCAGGTAGAGGGCGGAATAAATGCTAATTACTCTGTCACATACTCTGCAGTTCTTTATGTCTTCCGTTCTCTTGTTGAAGAAGATATCCCTTTTAACACCGGACTACTAAGGCCTTTGGAAATCAAAGCTCCCCTCGGGTCAATTGTTAATGCACAACATCCTGCAGCCACTGCTGGCGGAAACGTAGAAACATCCCAAAGGATAGTTGATGTTCTTCTTGGTGCCCTTGCAAAAGCTGTGCCTCAAAAAATACCAGCTGCAAGCTCAGGAACCATGAACAACATAGCTTTTGGAGGATTTGATCCAAAAAAAAAGGCGGTTTTTGCATACTATGAAACGATAGGCGGAGGTATGGGGGCAAGTTATGACAACCCAGGACTCAGCGGAGTTCATACTCACATGACAAATTCCCTTAACACACCATTGGAAGCCCTGGAAAATTACATTCCCTTGCGCATTAAAAGATATTCACTCAGAAAAGGTTCTGGAGGCAAAGGACAAAAAAACGGAGGCGATGGAATCATCCGCGAATACGAATTTCTTGTTCCCACTCAAGTAAGTATTATTTCTGACAGGCGGAAATTTGCTCCCTATGGTGCCTTAGGAGGAATGAATGGTAAAAAAGGCAAAAACATTCTTCTTGCAAAAGGGAAAAAAATCATTCTGAATTCCAAAGTAAACCTCAAAGCAAAACCTGGAGATATCCTGTGTATAGAGACTCCTGGAGGCGGAGGTTATGGAAAGAAAAAATAAAAAGTCATCTTTCGGCCCAGGTTTCCTTGTAACAGCAGCTTTTATAGGTCCAGGAACTATAACTTCATGTTCTATTGCAGGAGCAAATTTCGGATATGCCCTTATCTTTGCCCTTGTTTTCGCCACAATAACTACTCTTATACTTCAGGAAATGACAGGAAGACTCAGCCTCGCATCCGGGGAGGACCTTGCTCAATCATTAAGAAACCTTTCTAAAACACCATTGGCAAAAACCTTCTTTATTATACTTACTCTTTCTTCAATCACATTTGGCTGCGCAGCCTATGAGGCTGGGAATATTATAGGCGCTTCACTCGGTCTCGAAATAGTTACTTCAATTCCCCAGAAAATCTGGGTCATAGCGATTTCTATCGCAGCAATTCTTTTATTAAAGCAAAAAAAATACAGATTGATTGAAAAATTCTTGATTTTTCTTGTTTTTTTTATGAGTTTGTCTTTTCTTACAACACTTATCATTGTTAAACCCGACTTTCCATCAATTCTTAAAGGAATGATTCCTTCTTTTCCAAAAAATTCGCTTTATATTGTTCTTGCCCTTGTAGGGACAACCGTTGTCCCTTATAATCTCTTTCTTCACTCATCCGCTGTAAAACAAAAATGGAATTCAAAAGCCGACCTTAAAAATGTTAAAAAGGACCTCCTTTTTTCAATATGTCTTGGCGGATTGATTTCCGCTTCGATTGTCGTTACTTCAGCAGTTACCTTTTATAAAAGCGGAATTACTCTTGAAAAAGGATTACAGATGGCAGAGCAACTCAGGCCGCTTTTCGGTCCAGTTACTAATATCCTTTTCGGACTGGGTTTTTTCGCTGCGGGCATGAGCTCATCTATCACAGCTCCTTACGCAGCTGCATTTGCTTCTTCCGGAATACTTGGTTGGAAAGGCGGCTCAAATTCCAAAGGATTCAGAGCAGTATGGTTAGGTATTATTCTCATAGGATTTATTGTATCTTTATCCAATTTCAACCCTCTCACAGTTATTGTTTTCGCTCAGGTAGCCAATGGGCTAGTTCTGCCAGTCGCTTCGATATTCCTCATAATTATACTCAATAACAGACAGAAAATGGGTAGTCTTGTCAACAACTTAAAACAGAATATATTTGGAGGTTTGATTGTCTTGATTGTTTCTGCCCTTGGATTATGGAATATATTAAGAATTTTTCTAAAATAAATTACCATTTACAGAAATTGCATATTTCACTGCAGCCTTGGCATGTATAGTTGTCGTATCGAATAACGGCACTTCATAATCCTCCTGGTCAACAAGTAAAGGTATTTCCGTACATCCTAATATTATTCCTTCTGCACCTCTTGCTACAAGATTATTGATTATTGTTTCAAATTTATCCTTTGAAGCTTTTTTTATTTCACCCAGGCACAGCTCATTATAAAGAATACTATGAATGCTTTTTCTTTCATCCAGAGGAGGAATAATTGCTTCAATCTCATGCTTTTTTAGTAATCTCCCTTTGTAAAAATCCTGTTCCATAGTAAATCTAGTCCCCAGCAAACCTACTTTCTTCTGTCCTTTTGCCTGTATTTCCTCAGCAACTACGTCAACCATATGAAGCAGAGGAATGTCAATGTTCTGCTGGACTTCCTCTGCCATCTTGTGCATTGTATTTGTACAGATAAGCAAAAAATCTGCACCTCCTTTTTCGACTTTTTGAGCAGCATCAATCATAAATTCTGTTGCTTTGTCCCAATCTCCTTCATGTTGCAACTTTTCAATTTCTGCAAATTCAACCGAATACATAACAATCTTGCCAGAATGAAATCCCCCCAGCTTCTTTTTAACTTCCTCATTAATAATACGGTAATATTCAAGAGAAGATTCCCAGCTCATCCCTCCTATAAGGCCAATAGTTTTCATGTTCCTCCTCCGACTAATAACATTAACTACAACTACAATAAAATATCACAAGCTGAATACAATGCCTATAATTAATTTTAAGGTAACAATGCCGATAAATTATTTAATGTCACTTCCTCCATCCCCTCAAATTCATTTGCTTTACCCTTTCTTGATTAATAATTAAATGTTATGCTGAAGGAAAGATCAACATAACTGGCAGATATAATGGAAGATAAATATTGGTATCGGTATAAATGAGTGAACTTACATCTAACGGGAAGCCTCATGTAAGCCTTGTCCGCCAACTCGGATTATTCGACTCTACCATGGTTATGGTAGGAATAGTGATCGGTTCAGGCATCTTCCTGACCACAGGGATCATAGCAAAAAACATCCCTTCAGGAGGGCTTATCCTTTTAGCCTGGACTGTAGGCGGATTTCTTACTCTGGCAGGAGCTCTTACCTATGCAGAGTTGGGTGCTGCTATGCCCGAGGCTGGAGGCCAGTATGTCTATCTAAGAGAAGCTTACGGTCCAATGGCCGGCTTCCTCTTTGGCTGGATATCTTTTCTTGTTTATATGACAGGAGGCATTGCCGGACTGGCTCTTGCCTTTGCAGAATATTTTGGTTATTTTTTCCCATCTTTATCAACCAACAAAATCATTTTTTCTTCAGTCATTAATTTATTTAACCACCCTATTCCCTATTCCCTATCAGCAGGACAACTAGTAGGCGTAGTGGTTATCTTTTTTTTATCAACTTTTAATTATATTGGTGTTGGTTTCGGAAAGATCATTCAAAACCTTTTCACAATACTAAAAATTGGAACAATAATTGCAATCATTGTCCTTGGATTTTCAATAGGGAAAGGAACAGCTGTCAATTTATCTCTCAATCCAACAGGAATGGGTTTCGGCCAACTTATAGTAGGATTTGGCATAGCTCTTGTTGCCGTCTCATGGGCTTTTGACGGCTGGAATAATGTCAATTTCGTTGCAGGTGAAATTAAAAACGCAAAAAGAAATCTCCCTCTTGCACTGATACTGGGAACATTAGGAATAACTGCCCTTTATATCCTTACAAATTATATTTATCTTTATGCTCTTCCAATAAATGATATGATTGGAGTAGTTAGGATTGCCGAAAAAGCAACGTCATATCTTTTTGGTGCATCTACCGGAGCAATTATATCTGCAGCTGTTATTATTTCTACATTTGGCGCTTTAAATGGTTCAATATTAACAGGTCCCCGTATTTACTATGCCATGGCTAAAGACAACCTCTTTTTTCACAGAGTTTCCAGGGTCAATCCCCGTTTCCGCACCCCAGGGTTTGCAATTCTCATACAGGCTATCTGGGCCGGAATTCTTACATTAATAGGCACTTTTGAACAGATCTTTACATTCGCAATGTTTGTTTCCATAATTTTCTGGATTGCTGCAACAGCTTCTGTCTTCACACTGAGAAAAAAATATCCAAACCTTCCAAGGCCTTATAAGACATGGGGATATCCTGTGATTCCAATTGTTTTTATTGCTGCTTCCAGCGTCATTCTTCTTAATACATTAATCGAAAAGCCAGTGGAATCTTTAGCTGGTTTGGGGTTTACAGCCATTGGTATTCCTGTCTATTTTTATTGGAAAAGGAAAAAAAGACGAATTTAAATTTTAACTCTCGAGTAAAATGGAGAAATATGATGACTGAAGGTCAAATATGGAACTCAGCTAAGATAAAAAGAGAAGTCATAGAGGCAGAAAAAAGAATACGGCCTTATATCCGGGAAACTCCTCTCGAATATTCACCTTATCTCAGCCGCATTGGAAATTGTGATGTCTTTCTCAAGCTTGAAAATATCCAAATAACAGGTTCTTTCAAGCTCCGAGGAGCTATGAATAAACTTCTTTCCTTAAACAGAGAAGACAGAGAAAGAGGAGTAGTAACAGCATCATCTGGAAATCACGGCGCAGCATTTTCTTATCTTCTCAAGGAATTCAGCATTAAAGGGAAAATTTATCTTCCTGAATATGCATCCAAAGCTAAGGTTGAAGCAATTCTTTTGTATGGTCCTGATTTAGAGTTTTATGGATCGGACTGTCTCGAAACAGAAGTTTTTGCCAGGCAGACAGCAGAAAAAAAAGGAAAAACTTATATATCTGCTTACAATGATCCTAAAATAATTGGTGGGCAGGGAACTATCGGGATCGAACTGACAAAACAGCTTAAAAAAATTGATACAATTATAGTTCCGGTCGGTGGAGGAGGACTAATAGCCGGAATCGCAGGTTACTTAAAAGCAGAAGACAAAAATATAGAAATCATAGGGTGTCAGCCTGAAAATTCAGCTGTGATGTATGAATCCATAAAAGCAGGGAAAATAATTGAAAAGGAATTAACACCAACAATATCAGATGGAAGTGCCGGTGGGATTGAGAAAGGAGCCATAACTTTTGATATCTGTAAAAATTTAGTAAACGATTTTATAATTCTTTCAGAAGAAGAAATCAAGGA
>JGI24025J20009_10002058_pt1 | contig 14801 bp, 16 predicted proteins | sample Cruoilmetagenom3_FD_20009 | JGI IMG/M metagenome (IMG submission 20009)
CGCATGCCCAGCAGGTTGAGATTGGGTCCGTTAAGGACGTAAACGGTCTGATTGGTGTCGGTCATGTGCGCTGGTTAGCGGGAAGCCAGCGTATAAGGAAGAGTATGGTCTGTTTTCTATCTGGCGGCTGGTGGGTTGCTGATCGCTCCGCGCCCTTCTCACTCAACGCCCTTTACTTTGCCCCATTGGCGCGCCGCTGTGTAGCCCAGATAGCCAGTGCCAAACAGCGCATAGAGCGGTTCGGGTAGGCCGGATAGATAGGCATTCATGCCTGTTGCAATATCGTTCGCTGCAGCTGGGTTGAAGGCTGCCAATATTCCCATCGGCATTGCCCACAAGATTAGCGCATAGATCACATATAGAAAGCTGGGGCGAGCGCGGCTGGTCCATGGATCAGTGGAATTTGCCTCGGCTACGATGGCAGACAGGCGCGCCTCTATATGTTTCAGCTCGTGCGAGCCTTCCAATTGGATCAATTCCAGCTTGGCCTGTGCTGCAGCTTGTTTGTCAGGAATGATCTTGTCGATGATCGATGCGATGGGTCCGATCAAAGTCTCAAGAATTGGCATGTGCTGCGCTCCATACTGCGAATCGCAATATGGATAACCAAATGGGTTCATGTAGGAAAATATTATTTCCTAATTGGACTATTCAGCTGCCTCAGCCAATATCCGCTCGGCCAAGGCCAAGTGAGGGCGGTCCAGCATATTGCCGTTCAAAGCCACAGCGCCAGCGGTAGGATTGTCGGCAAAGGCTTGCACAATTGCTTGGGCGTGAGCGATTTCATCGGCAGACGGAGTGAAGGCTGTGTTGATCGGCCCAATCTGCGCGGGATGGATGGCCAACATGCCGCGGAAACCTTGCATGCGAACCCTCAAAGCGCGCTCTGCCAGCTTGTCCAGATCACGAAATTCTGGCTGTACTGTTTCGATTGGGGCAACGCCTGCCTTCACCGCGCCCAGCAGACACAGGCTGCGCGCCAATTCAAATGTGTGGCTGTATTCGCCATCGGGGCCGCGTTGTTCCTGCGCTCCGATTGCGGCCGACAAATCTTCTGCGCCCCATGACATAGCGGCCAAGCGAGGGCGCCAGCATAAGTACCAGTGGTGAACATGGCGGCGGCGGTTTCGGTAACCAACGCTGCAACTTTGGTGGAGCCGCGCGCCAAGCCGAAGCCCGATTCGCGCTCGTTCAGCAATGCGTCGAGCGCTTCGACATCGTGACCACCTTCAGCCTTTGGCAGCATAATGCCGCCGGGCGCGGCGTCCATGATCGCGTCCAGATCGCGCTCTGCCTCTCCGGAGGATAGCGGATTGATGCGAACCCAAATGCGGTGACTGTCCTCACGCTCGGCCAAGAAATCGCGCACCATTTTGCGCGCTTGCGGCTTGCTGTCGGGCATGACCGCATCTTCCAGATCCAGCAGCGCAATATCTGCCTGGCTTTCGCCAGCCTTGGTCATCTTCTTCAAGCTGTCGCCCGGGGCGAACAACCAAGACCGCATTTTCGTTTGGGGTGCCATTTCGCTCATCGCAATATTCTCCTGCAACCGCCGTTAGGCTGAGCAGAAGCGCTTCGCAACAATGCAATTGTGAGGAAATCCACTGGTCGGGACGACTGGATTCGAACCAGCGACCCCTACACCCCCAGTATAGTGCGCTACCAGACTGCGCCACGTCCCGATCAGTGGAAGGCGCGCCTATACGGCGGTGTTTGGTGAGAGGCAAGCGTGCAAAAGAGCTTTACCGATTGGTGGCCGCAATTGCGGGACACTTGCAATGCTGCTAACCGCGCCCACTTAGCGCAAAAGGCATGTTTTTGGTTGCGACCCAATGTTGCTGCCATCCATACCTTTGCAGACAGATAGAACGATTAAAGGCAGGTCTTACACAGATGCTTGATATTCTAGCCGCCGCAGCCGGTGCCGATGCACCTCCAGCTTGGATGCAATGGGCGCCGATTGTCGGCATGATCCTGATTTTCTGGTTCTTGATCATTCGTCCGCAGATGAAGCGTCAGAAAGAACACCAGCAAAAAGTTGCTGGCATTAAAAAGGGTGATCAAGTGGTCACCGCAGGCGGCCTTGTTGGCAAAGTCCACAAGGTTGACGATGATTATGCTGAAATTGATCTGGCCCAAGGCGTGCGCGTGAAGGCAGTCAAGACGACCATTGGCGACATTATCCCGCCCGGTGGCACAGCTGCTAACGACTAACGGTTGATTGGACGGGACGCTAAAATATGCTCGATTTTCCATCGTGGAAGAAAGCTTGGCTGTGGGCAGTTACCCTGATCGCTGCGCTGGCTGCTCTCCCGTCCATTTTTGCAGCAAGTGGCTATGATTGGCCTCAAACACTGCCTGATCCAGAGGTCAATCTTGGCCTCGATTTGGCTGGTGGCAGTCATATTCTTCTGGAAGCCGAGCCCGCGCAGGTCGCGGTCCAGCGGCTGGAGAATATGGAGGAATCCGTACGTTCCTTGATGGCCAATGCCGAGCCGCGCATTCGCATTGGCGATGTTGCGACAAACAATGGCAATCTCAGCTTTCTGCTTGATGATAGCAGCGACCTTGATCGTGCCCGCGAAGATTTGATGCCACTGGTGAATGGCACCGGATTGGTCCGTGAATGGGATTTGACGGTGGTTGATGGTCAGCGCGTGGTTTTGACGCCGACCGAAGATGGCTTGGAAACGGCCGTCAGTCAGGCGATGGAAAGCGCCACTGAAGTGGTCCGCAAGCGGATCGATGCACTGGGTACGCGAGAGCCTACGATTATCCGACAGGGTGATACGCGGATCGTAGTGCAGGTGCCGGGTTTGCAAGATCCCGATCAGTTGAAAGATTTGCTGGGCCAGACGGCCAAGCTTGAGTTCAAACTGGTCGATCAAAACGCTCTGCCCAGCAATGTGGCAGCAGGCATTGCTCCTCCGGGAAGCCAGATTTTCCCTTATGTTGACGATTCGCCCTTTGCCGGCACGTCTTTGGCGGTGCGACGTCTTGGCGGCATTCGCGGTGACAGTCTGACCGGCGCAAGTGCTGGCATCAGCCCCCAGAACAACGAGAATGTGGTCAACATTCAATTCGATACGCAGGGCGGCGCAAAATTTGCCAAATTGACGACCGAAAACGTCAATAAGCCTTTCGCTATTATCCTTGATGGCGAGATCTTGTCAGCGCCCAATATCGACGAACCGATCTTGGGCGGCGGGGCACAAATTTCGGGCAGCTTTACCGCTGAATCTGCCAATCAATTGGCCATTTCCTTGCGCTCAGGCGCATTGCCGGTGGATTTGACCGTGATTGAAGAACGCACCGTTGGGCCCGATTTAGGGGCCGACTCAATCCGCAAAGGTATGCTCGCGCTGATGATTGGCTCAATCGCGGTGATCGTGCTGATGATTGCAAGCTATGGCCGCTTTGGCGTTTATTCGACCATCGCCTTGTTCTTCAACGTGCTGATGATCCTGGGGCTGATGGCAGCGCTGAACACCACGCTGACTTTGCCCGGTATCGCTGGCTTTGTTTTGACGATTGGTGCCGCAGTTGATGCCAATGTGCTGATCAACGAACGCATACGCGAAGAGCGCAAGCGAGGGCGGCGCGTCATCGCGGCGGTTGAAACCGGTTATAAAGAGGCCAGTCGCGCAATTTACGATGCGAACATCACCAACCTTATTGCTGGTGCATTGCTGTTCCTGTTTGGCTCTGGGCCGGTTCGCGGCTTTGCCGTTGTTCTGGTGGTCGGCCTGTTCACATCGGTCTTCACGGCCGTAATCTTGACCCGCATGTGGGTCGCCGGATGGCTCCGCAAGACGCGGCCAAACGACATTAATATCTAAGGGAGGAAATAGCGATGAAACTGCTCAAACTCGTCCCGGACGATACAAATATCAAATTCCTGAAGGTCCGCTGGCCGCTTTTCATCATCAGCGTTTTGCTGATGATTGGCAGTTGGGCCTTAGTGCTGACGCAAGGCCTGAATTACGGCGTAGATTTCGCCGGCGGTCAGGAAATTCGTGCCACTTTCACCCAGACTGAAGAAGCTCCGATCGCTGAATTACGCGAAACGGTCGGCGCTCTGCCCAATGCTGGCGATCCGGTTATCCAGCGGTTTGGTGCTGCGAACGAGGTATCCATCCGCATAAAGCTGCCATCAGAGGCGGAGGGTGATCCTGAATACGCAGCTGAGATGACGCGTCAGATCACGGACGCGCTGCGCGATGGGCACCCTGATGTGCGGATCGACGGTGTGGATTCGGTTTCAGGCAAGGTGTCGGGCGAGTTCCGCCAAGATGCGGTGTTGGCTTTGCTGGCGGCGATGTTGGCCGTGGCGATCTACATCTGGATCCGGTTTGAATGGCAATTTGGAGCAGGCGCCTTGTTCGCGCTGTTCCACGATGTCTCTATCACTTTGGGCCTGTTCTCGCTGTTCCAATGGGAGTTTAGCCTGCAGATTATCGCCGCAATTCTGGCGATCATCGGCTATTCTTTGAACGATACGATTGTGGTCTATGACCGGATCAGAGAAAACCTGAAAAAGTATCGCAAGATGCATCTTCCAGACCTGTTGAACCTTTCGATCAACGAAACCTTGGCCCGGACTGTGATGACCAGTTTGACCTTGTTGGTCGCCTTGCTGCCCTTGCTGTTTATCGGCCCAGAAAGCTTGTTCGGATTGGTGATCGCAATCACTATGGGTCTGTTCATCGGGACATACAGTTCGATCTATACTGCCGCGCCAATCCTGATCTGGCTCGGCGTGACATCGAACAGTTTTGTACCGGAAGAAACTGAAGCGGATAAGCAAGAACGCAAAGCGCGCAGTCAAACCTGATCAGTTTCTAGAGTGACTGTAAGGTTAGAGTTTGCGCACCAGCATCTCTGCAACGCCGATCCATGGCGGATTGTCGACCACCTGTTGTTTCTGCCCGCTACCAGGTGGGAGAATCCCAATCAGCGTGCCTTGACGATCAATCATCCGGCCAAAGCTGAAACGACCGCCGGGACGGGGCACCAGAACATCACGATTGATAGCGCGCGCTGCGTCTTCGGGTTGAATTTGACGTAGCCACAGGAAGTCTCCGGGACGGAACTCCCCCACGCTTTCTTCCACTGCCAACACCACCATTGGGCCATCGCCGCCCAGTTCTGTCGGCAGTAAAGCCTCGCGCGGTTTGGGCAGCGCTTCGGGACCAGAGCTGCGCAATTCCGCGACGATTGTGACGGCGTCAGCCTCGTCAGAGCGGACCAGCATTTCGGCATCAATCTCCAGTGCATTGCCAATCCGCTCCATCCATTTGAGCGAAAGATTGCGCATGCCAGTTTCCAGCCGACCGATGGTTTGTGCGGTGGTTGGCGGCTGGCAAGCCTCTGCCAATTCTGCGAGCGTTAGGCCCTTGCTTTTGCGGATGTCTCGGATGCGATTGATCATGGCTAGCCCAAAAATAACCGGAATGGTGATTTTCACTTTCCTACACTAACCAGAAAAATGCAAGTCCTGTCCCGTATCACAGGCCTGTTTGGCCATCTTCGAGGAGGAACAACATGCAAAAGCAACTTACCGAGCGCGAATTGACCGAAGAAGGCCCGCGAAAATCCGGTGGAGCGGTTGGAAAACGCCGCAGCGTTACGGTGAATCTGGCCGAATCTCCGCTTAGCTGGCTGCATTCTCGCGGGCATTTGAGCGCACGCTTGTTCGACGCAGGCGAGAGATTGCGGGCGGATTATGAGCGGGCGCAACTGGGCGCAAGCCTGACTATGCGGTGGGATCCGGTGCGGGTCAGGTCAACTGGCGATACGGGCCTGAACGCCAGCGAAAGGCAAATTGCGGCCAAACAGCGGTTCGATGCCGCGTTGGATCAGGCAGGCAATGGATTGCAGGACATTTTGTGGCGGGTGGTTTGTGCGGGCGAGGGTTTGCCCGAGGCAGAGCGCGAATTGTCTTGGCCGGCGCGCAGCGGAAAGCTGGTACTGAAATTGGCATTGGAGCGTGTGGCTGATTTCTATCGCATCGCGTGAACCGCAATCTATAGAGCCCCTGCGACCTTTTCTCTCAACACAGGCAGTAATTCGTCCGCGAACCATGGGTTTTTGCCCATCCACATGCGCACCCGCCATGCTGGATGGGGCAGGGGGATGATTGGGGCATAGTCGGCAAAGTGGCGCACCGTTTCGGTCATGGTGCGCCTCTTTGACTTGGCCAAATAGTACGATTGGGCATACGATCCGACCAGCAAAGTAAGGCGATCTTTGGGCAAGTTTGCCAGCACCAGATCATGCCATTTTGGTGCACATTCGGGGCGAGGAGGCCTGTCCCCACCGCCGCCTTCTTCCTTGGGGACTTTGCCGGGATAGCAAAAGCCCATCGGGATCAGAGCGACCTTGTTCGGGTCGTAAAAGTCGGGTTTTTCCAGCCCCAGCCAATCGCGCAACCGGTCGCCGCTGTCATCGTCCCATGGCACGCCGCTGGCGTGCACTTTGGAACCTGGCGCCTGTCCGATGATCAGAATGCGTGAAGACGGCGCGAACTGGACAATGGGGCGAGGGCCATCGACCAAATATTCCGCGCAAAGGCGGCACGCGCTGATGTCCTGATGCAGTTGAGCACTCAACCTTCGATCCTCTCGGCCAGTTCCAGCCAGCGCTCTTCAGCTGCATCTTTTTCTGCTCGGGCGTTTTCGATGCCCTTAGAGATATTGGAAAATTTCTGCGGGTCAGAGGTGTAGAGATTGGGGTCGGACAGGATTGCTTCGCCTTTGGTGATGGCGGCTTCCAACTCCTCGATCCGAGCTGGCAAAAGCTCGTAATCGCGCTGGTCCTTGTAAGATAGCTTGTCCGATTTGCTGGGAGCCGTCTGGGTCCTTGCGGGCGGCGCATCTTGCTGCTGTTTAGCGGGCTTGGTTTTGGGGGCTATTGGCTTTCGCCGTTTGGCTTCCCAATCTGCGTAACCACCGGCGACCACATCAACCTTGCCAGTCCCATCAAGGCCTAATGTGATGGTGACAGTACGGTCCAAAAAGTCACGATCATGGCTGACGATCAGGACGGTGCCGTCAAAATCGGCGATTACTTCTTGCAGCAGATCGAGCGTTTCAAGATCGAGATCATTGGTCGGCTCGTCCAGTACCAGCAGATTGGCAGTGCGGGCAAATTCGCGCGCCAGCAACAGACGAGAGCGTTCCCCGCCAGACAACGTATCGACAGGGCTATCGACAATTTTGGGATCGAACAGGAATTCCTTGAGATAGCCCTGAACATGTTTGCGGGCGCCGCGCACGTCGATCCAATCACCGCCTTCGGCCAAGACTTCGCGTACAGTCTTGCCGCGGCCCAGCAGGCTGCGTTGCTGATCTATCATTACGCCGGACAATTTGTTGGAAATGGTCACGGTGCCTGCATCAGGTTCCATTTCGCCCGTCAGCATTTTCAGCAGGGTGGTTTTGCCCGCACCGTTGGCCCCGACAATACCGATCCTGTCGCCGCGCTGGATGCGCAGGTTAAAATCTTTGATCACAGCGTGGTCGCCAAAGGATTTGGTCACACCTTCTGCAACGATGACTGATTTCGATTTGAAGCTGCCATCATTGGCCAGCTTCATCTTGGCCGCACCACTGTCTGAAATCATCGCCGCACGGGCGGCGCGCATCTCGTACAGTTTCTCCAGGCGGCCTTGATTGCGCTTGCGACGTGCTGTGACCCCACGCTCCAACCAATGCGCTTCAAGTTTCAGCTTGGCATCCAGCTTTTCAGCCGCGCGGGCATCTTCGGCATAGACTTGCTCTTCCCATGCTTCATACCCGCCAAAGCCCACTTCTTTGCGCCTCACGATACCGCGATCCAACCACAAAGTTGCGTTGGTCAGGCGTTTAAGAAAGGTTCGGTCATGGCTGATGGTGATGAAGGCGCCCTTATACCGCTTCAGCCAATCCTCCAGCCAATCAATCGCGCTGAGGTCGAGGTGGTTGGTCGGCTCGTCCAACAGCAACAAATCGGGGTCTTGTGCCAATGCCCGGGCAAGCGCCGCGCGGCGTTTTTCGCCACCGCTGGCAGTGTCAGATGGACGGTCCATCGCAATGCCCAGCTGTCCTGCGATGGCCTCCACTTCATATGCGGCAGGTGCATCCTCTCCGCTCAGCGCAAAATCCATCAGCGTCGCATAGGGGGTAAAGTCGGGTTCCTGCTCAAGGAAAACAACGCGCGTTCCGAGCTTGGTTTTACGCACGCCGCGATCCGCTTCAATGCGATCATCAATAAGCCGCAGCAATGTTGTCTTGCCTGCGCCATTGCGTCCAATCAGCGCCAATCGATCGCGCGGCCCAATGTGGATGTCTAGATCATCACGGTCAGGACCGCCCAGCAGCCAACGGCCGCCTTGCTGAAGGCCAAGCTTTTCCCAAGAGAGGATCGGAGGTTGCGCCATGGTGCGCGGCAGTTAGGGGCTTGCGCTCAGCGGCACAAGTCGGTTGAATGGTTGCACGATCAGTTTTTCAGGAGAGGATCATCATGAACCGCCTATTCAAAACCACCGCAGCTGTTCTTTTTGCAGGAGCCGCTGCCACTGGCGCGATGTCGTTTGGCGCGCAGGCAGCCAATGTAGAGATTCAGGCGCAAGGCCCGGTTGTTGAGCTATCCATCTATGAATCGATTGAACTGGAACCCGATATCGCAACGATCGGAGCCGGCGTTTCAACCGAGGCCCGTTCTGCTGTTGAAGCGATGCGCATGAACGCATTGGAAATGCGGCGGGTGATCAATCGCATCAAAGAATTGGGCGTTGATGAGAAGGATATCCAAACCTCCGGTATCAATCTCAATGCGCGCTATGATTATGACCGCACCAATCAAAAGCAGGTGTTTCGCGGCTATCAGGTTTCAAACAGGGTAACGGTAAAGCTGCGCGAAATTGATCAGACCGGTCAGGTGCTGGATGCGTTGGTGGTGGCCGGTGCAACCGATCTGAGCGGTCCGAGCTTTTCCGCGGAAGACGATAGCGCGGCCAAGGAACAGGCCCGCAATCGGGCGATGGAGCGCGCCAGTTCACGGGCGATAGCCTATGCGAATTTCGCTGGATATGATGCAGTTAAACTGCTCGCAGTGTCAGAAAGCATCACTGGGCGCAGCCCAGTTCAGCCCGTCGCCCGTAGCGCGGTTGCGATGGACGCGTTGGAAAGTGCCGCTCCGGTGCAACCCGGTGTGATCAGCACGGGCGTGTCGATTTCGGTAAAATAATGAGATGGTTAGCGCGGATCATTCTGAATAGAAATTAACGCAAATGAACGGTTTGAAAGCTTGGCATTCAGACCTTGTTCAATGGTTTAGGGTTATTGATGGTCGCATTATGAAACGCTCACCTGTTTTTCTGGCCCCTGTGGCGCTTGCAATTACCAGTCTGATGGCTGTGTCCGCGGCTGCGCAAAGCCGCAGCGATCAAGGCGAAGCGCGTAAGGAGATGAAGGCCGGAAACGTCCTGTCTCTGCGAGAGATTGAGCGCCGCGTTCTTCCACGGATGAAGGGGAGCCAATATTTGGGTCCTGCGTATGATTCGACTGCACGGGCCTATCGTCTGAAGTTCATCAGGGATGGCCGGGTCACATTTGTGGATGTTGATGCGGCGACGGGCCGGATCATCAATCGCTCGCGTTAATCACTAAAAATTGTTCGCAGCAGCTTGTGCAGAAACCATGCGCTTGCTTGACGCATTTATAGCAAAAGCCCATCAGTCGTGGGCGAATTTTGACCGATTGAAATAGAAAGTAGTGGCGAACAATGCGGATTCTGATCGTCGAAGATGAGCCCACGCTGGGCCAACAACTTAAATCGACGCTAGAACAAAATGGCTATGCGGTTGATCTGTCCACCGATGGTGAAGACGGCCACTTTTTGGGCAGCACCGAAGATTATGATGCGGTGATCCTTGATCTGGGCCTGCCAGAGATTGATGGACTGTCGGTTCTGGGCATGTGGCGCAAAGAGGGCCGGAACTTTCCAGTTCTGGTTCTGACCGCGCGCGATAGCTGGTCGGACAAGGTTGCTGGGCTGGATGCTGGCGCGGATGATTATCTGGCCAAACCTTTCCAAACCGAAGAGCTGATCGCACGATTGCGCGCACTCATTCGCCGTGCTTCGGGCAACACATCTTCAGAATTGACCGCAGGCGATGTCCGCTTGGATACCCGTTCTGGCCGCGTCACTTTGAAGGGTGAACCGGTTAAGCTGACGGCGCAGGAATATAAGCTGCTGAGCTATCTGATGCACCACAAGGGCAAGGTGGTCAGCCGCACCGAATTGATCGAACATATTTATGATCAAGACTTTGACCGCGATTCCAACACGATCGAAGTTTTCGTTACGCGCATTCGCAAGAAGCTTGGTGCAGAGGTAATCACGACGATCCGTGGCCTTGGATACAGCCTCGACGACCCCGAAGAAGCACCCCGCGCCTGATCCGTCAGCCTCTTCGTCGCATAATGCGGGCGAGGGAGGCGTGGTGAGCGCGGGTGATGGTTCTGTGTCTGCTGCTGGTGATCGGCCGCTGGTAGTGCCACCAGCGCCAGAGCGGCAGGGTAGTCTTGCCCGTCGGATGCAGGCGATTGCGGCGGTGTGGATTGGCGTTCTGCTGCTGGGCGGCGGGATCGCTTTGGATCGCACCTTAGTCAATCTGGTCGAGCAGAATTTTGACGAGCAGCTTGAATATGTCCTCACTGCGCTGATCGCCTCGGCAGAGATACAGGCTGGCGGCGAAGTCTATCTCTACAGCCAGTTGGGGGACCAACGCTTTCTGGAACCAAACAGCGGCGTTTACTGGCAGATCAGCGGTGACGAGCAAGAAACCTTCCCCAGCCGCAGCCTGTGGGATCGTTCTTTGCAATTGCAGGGAGAGCATTTCGATAGCGAGCCGCATTTCTATTATTCCGACCAATTTGATAGCGAGCCGTTGCGGCTGGTCGAGCGGACGGTAATTTTGCCCGGCAGCGACACCCGTTGGACCTTTGCGGTTGCGTCAGCGACCGGAGAGATGGACGCGCAGCTTTCCAACATTCGGTCGATCGTCATCTGGAGCTTTGCGGTGCTGGGGCTTGGGCTATTCCTGGCGACGGTTTTCCAGATCCGATACGGCCTTAGTCCATTGCGCAGAGTTCGCGCCGCGATCCAGCGGCTGCGATCCACCGGCACCAACCGCATCACTGATCCGCTCCCAGAAGAAGTGGAGCCCTTGGTCGCTGAGCTGAACGCCTTGCTCGCCCATTCAGAGCGTCAGGCCGAAGAAGCGCGCACCCATGCGGGCAATTTGGCACATGCCTTGAAAACGCCGCTGACAGTGTTGACCAATGCCGCGATGGCCAGTTCACCCAATTTGGGGGATGCGGTGATCCGCGAGACACGCACGATGCAGCGTCATGTTGATCACCACCTTGCGCGCGCGCGTGCGGTGGGCAGACGCGCGGTGGGCCATGCTCGAACTCCGATTGTACCATGTGCCAATGCCGTGCAACGCGCAGTGGAGCGTCTCTATAGCCATGTGCGATTTGATATTGCGTGCAACAACAATGTCGAGGTGAGCGTTGAGCGGCAAGATTTGGACGAAATCCTGGGCAATCTGATCGAGAACGCAGCCAAATATGGCGGCGGCAGTGTGTTTGTAACGCTGGACGCAGAACCTGACGATCCGCAATGCATCATCTGGGTAGAGGATGATGGCGCGGGTATTCCGACCAGTGAACGTGAACGGATATTTAGCCGAGGCGCACGTTTGGATACAGGTAAGCCGGGCACAGGGTTGGGATTGGCTATCGTGCGCGATGTGGTCGAAATTTACGGCGGCTCGGTCGAGCTGGATGAAAGCGAAGATCTGGGCGGCTTGCTGGTGCGGTTAAGCCTGCCACGCGCCGATTGATTGCTAGCCCTTTTGGGCCTGTTCGTGGTGGCGGATCACTTCATCAATAATAAAGCGCAGAAACTTTTCGCTGAACTCAGGATCTAGGTCGGCCGCTTCGGACAATTTGCGCAAGCGCTCGATCTGCCGTTTTTCCCGATCGGGGTCAGCCGGTGGCAAGGTCGCCTTAGCCTTATACTGCCCTACAGCCTGCGTGATACGGAACCGCTCAGCCAGCATATGGATGATTGCAGCATCAATATTGTCGATGCTCTTGCGAAAGCCAGCTAAGACTTGATCGGCTGCTGGCGTGCCTGGCGCGTCTGCTAGGGGCGTGTGGGGTGATTGATCGGACATAGACTTTTCTAGCTAGCAGCAATTCTGCGCTTGCCAAGCGGCTATGTGCGGGCCAAATGCGCCTTTATGAGCGCCGAGGTCGTCCCTTTACCGCGCAAGCGGGCCACATTAGATCCCATGCTGTCTTTGACAGCGCAGGGGATGAATTCTGTGAATTCCGTCATTCTTGAACGGATGCAGAGCGAAATTCCGCTTATTCCGCGCTTGGCGGGCCATCTGATTTCAGGCGGAGGCAAGCGGCTGAGGCCAATGCTTACGCTCGCAGGGGCAGAGCTGGTTGGCTATCAGGGGACGCGCCATCACAAATTGGCGGCAGCAGTAGAATTCATTCACACAGCAACTTTACTGCATGATGATGTGGTGGATGGCAGCGAATTGCGCCGCGGCAAAGCGGCGGCCAATATCATCTTTGGCAATCCAGCTACCGTTCTGGTTGGCGATTTTCTGTTCAGCCGGGCGTTTGAACTGATGACCGAAGACGGCAGTTTGAAGGTTCTCAAAATCCTCAGCAATGCCAGCGCGGTTATTGCCGAGGGCGAAGTTTTCCAACTGACAGCGCAGCGTCAGATTGAAACCAGCGAAGATCGCTATCTTGATATTATCGGCGCAAAGACGGCGGCCCTGTTTGCAGCGGCCAGCCAGATCAGCGCCGTGGTGGCCGAATGCAGTGAAGAAAAAGAGCGCGCTTTGGAAGACTATGGCCGCAATTTGGGCGTGGCTTTCCAATTGGTCGACGATGCGATTGATTATGCTTCTGAAGCGGCTGAGATGGGCAAAGATCAGGGTGATGATTTCCGCGAGGGGAAAATGACCCTACCCGTCATCATGGCCTATGCGCGCGGAACCGAGGACGAACGAACGTTCTGGAAGGCTGCGATTTCTGGTCATCGCACATCAGATGAAGATTTGGCCCATGCCATTCACTTGATCGGCCGACATGATGCTGTGGAACACACGCGTGAACGGGCCCGGCATTATGCACAGCGTGCGATTGATGCAATTTCCATTTTCCCCGATAGCAAAGCCCGACAGGCAATGACCGAAGCGGCGCATTTTGCCGTTGCTCGCGGATATTAGAGCCAAGATCGGTTAGGTAGAGGTTTTGAGCGCCTCGCTTCCTATTGAGCTGGTCCTGGCGGACCTTCAAAAAGCGTTGAACGATAACCGCGCTGCGGTTTTGATCGCTCCTCCTGGGGCGGGTAAAACCACGGCGGTTGCACCGGCATTGTTGGATGCAGATTGGTGCGACGGCCAGATCATTCTCACGTCTCCGCGCCGAGTGGCTGCACGGGCTGCAGCGGAACGCATGGCTCAAATGCTGGGCGAAAAGCCGGGCGAAACAATCGGCTATTTGACCCGCCTAGATAGCAAAATTTCGACCAAGACGCGGATTGTGATCATGACGGAGGCAATTTTCGTCAATCATATTGTCGATGATCCCGAACTGCCTGGTGTCTCGGCGGTGCTGTTTGATGAAGCCCATGAACGCCATTTGGACAGCGATCTTGGGCTTGCACTGGCGCTGGAATCGCGTGAGATTTTGCGTGATGATTTGCGCGTACTTGTGATGTCGGCGACGATTGACGGGTCGCGCTTTGCCGATCTGATGGGTTCCGATGTGCCTGTCATAGAGAGTGAAGGCCGGGCCTATCCACTGGATATTCGCTGGCTGGGCGCCTCTCCCGATGCTCGGATTGAAGACGCAATGGCAGGCGCAATTGTGCAAGCATGGCGCGCAGAAGATGGCGATATCCTCGCTTTTCTACCCGGCGTGGGCGAAATCGAACGAACGCGAGAGCGGCTTGAGAACACATTGCGCGAGGCATTGGTTTTGCCTTTGCATGGGCAGGTGCAGCCCGTGGATCAACGCGCTGCGATCAGCCGCGATCGTGATGGCAGGCGGCGCATCGTATTGGCCACTGCAATCGCTGAAACTTCGCTTACTTTGGATGGGGTCTCGGTCGTGGTGGACAGCGGATTGGCGCGTCACGCCCATTTTGATCGAGCTGCGGGCACAACTCATTTGGTGACGCATCGGGCCAGTCAGGCAGCGGCTGCGCAGCGGGCTGGGCGGGCTGCTCGACAAGGGGCTGGTGTTGCTTACCGCTTGTGGAATGAGGCTGCGCACGCCGGCTTGCCCGCGTTTGATCCGCCAGAGATAACTACGGCTGATCTGGCTCCACTGGTGCTCAAACTGGCGCGTTGGGGCGCTTATGACCCCACTTCGCTCCGCTGGCTTGATGCGCCGGGCGATGCTGCAATTTCAGCGGCACGCAACACCTTGTTGAAGCTGGGGGCATTGGGAGCAGATCACCGGATCACTGCCTTTGGACAAAAGGTTGCAAGTCTGCCGATGGACCCCGTTTCAGCATCGACCATTCTGTATGGGGCTGAGCATGGCCAAGCACGTGACGCGGCGCGTCTGGTGGCGCTGCAGCAAGAGCGCGGGTTGGGAGGTCGAGGCGAGGATTTGTTGCAACGCCTGTCACGTTGGTCTGGGGAGCGCGGACAACGCGCTGAGGCAGCTAGAAAACTGGCAGAGCGGTGGGCGAAATCTGCTGAGAAACTGGTC
>JGI24025J20009_10002059_pt1 | contig 14796 bp, 14 predicted proteins | sample Cruoilmetagenom3_FD_20009 | JGI IMG/M metagenome (IMG submission 20009)
CGGTCGTCTTGCCATGGTCTTCTCCTTGCTCGCAGCATCATGCCGCTGTTGCGCAGAAAATCCACTTATCCCGGCTGTTCAGATTTTCGCAGCCACCTCTCAATGCCATTGGTGTGGGCCATATCGCGGACATATTCGCCAGCACAGTGGCGAACTGTCTTGTGGTCGAATCCGTGCTTAGGAAGGCTGCGGTAGGCTTTGAACTCATCAGTCACGACTGTTGCGCCTTCTGGGGCGTTGCCCTTGATGAAACTTACCAGCGTCGCCGCATTGGTACGCTCGACGGGTGTGGCGCGAACTTCGCCGTGTTGGTCGCGAATACCAACAACAGCAGTTTTGCCAACCGCACCACGACCAGCGCGTAGCTTCTTGTCAGCGTGTTTGTTGACCTCTTTGCCGCCCATGTAGGTTTCATCAACCTGAGTGTGGTCGCCCATATCGCCGTTATCTTTGCCACTCATCCATGTTTCGCGGATGCGCTGCGCAAGGAACCATGCGGTCTTCTGAGTGACGCCCAATTTACGGGCCATCTGGGTGCCAGGAATGCCCTTGCGGGCGCTGGTGAGCATGTAGATAGCCAGAAGCCACTTGATCAGGGGGAGGCGGCTCTCGGCCAATACCGTGTCTGTGCGGACGCTGAAATGCTTGCGGCACTCACGGCAGCGATAGGGCATGGGTTTGTGGTCTTTGCACTCAACAGCGTTGACTGATCCGCAATGACCGCAAACCGGCTCGTCACCCCAACGGCGCGCCTCAAAGAACTTCCGTGCCGCTTCTTCATCCGGGAACTTCTGGAAAAATTCGAAGGTGGAAAGCGTTTCTGGTTTCGGTTGCGTCATAGGACAGGCTAGCTAGATATATAGGCCCCAAAAATTATAACGTGCCGCTCTTGCCAATCGGTCAATTTTTCTCACGTTTGCCGGATCGCCAGTAAACAAAGGCTTTTCTGTTATGAGCCCATTTTGTCTTGGCGGTCATGCCGTGGCGGACGGTTTATTCGGCTGCTTGATAAACCGTGCGCGTGGGGAAGGGGATGTCGATTCCGCCAGCATCCAGCGCCTCTTTCACGGCGCGTTTCATATCGGCCTGGTACTGGAAGTAATCGCCGCTATCGACCCAGACGCGGGCCAGGAAATCGACAGAGCTGTCGCCGAGGTTGTTCACCTGCACAAAGGGTTCAGGATCGATTTTGGAGCGCGGATCGGCCATGATCGTGTCGCGGATGATCTGTTCGGCCTTTTTAAGGTCGGCACCGTAGCCCACGCCAAAGGTCCAGTTGGCGCGGCGGGTGGGATAGACCGAATAGTTGGTGATCGTGTTTCCCCAGACCTCGGAATTGGGGATGATGACCTGCACGTTTCCAAGGCTGGCGATTTCGGTGAAGTTCAGCGTGATGGATTTGACGGTGCCCATCTGGCCGTTCACTTCGACGAAATCGCCGTTCTTGATGGGTCGGAACAGGATCAGCATGACACCGGCGGCCACGTTGGACAAGGTGCCCTGAAGCGCCAGACCGATGGCCAGACCTGCGGCACCGATGACGGCGATGACGCTGGTGGTCTGCACGCCGAAAGTGTTGAGAATGAACAGCGCCGTAAAGCCGAGGATCGCGTATCCGGCCAGGTTGCCAAGAAAGGAAAACAGCGTGTCATCCAGTTTCGCATGCCGTTCGCCAATGGCGGCGATGCGCCGTTTGGCCCAGCCGGAAATCAGCAGGCCAAGGATCAGGATAAGGATCGCGGCCACCACCGACCCCACGATCGACGCCAGGAATTCAAGCGTCAGGTAGTCTGCAACGGTTTTCCCGTTCCAGATTTCAGTATTCAACAGGTCTTGCATCAGTGCTCCGTATTCAGCCCGTCCATTTTGCGGGCCAGTTTAGCGTCAAGGGCCGACAGGCCGTCCACGTCATGCGTGGTGAGCGTGACTTCGACCCTGTTATATACATTGCGCCACTCGGGGTGATGGTTCCATTTTTCTGCAAAAAAAGCGGCGTTGGTCATGAAGGCGAATGCCTCGGGGAAGTCTTCGAAGGTGAAAGTCTTGGTGATGGCGTCGCGATCTTCGACCATGGACCAGCCATTGGCCAGCAAGGGGTCAATCATGGCCTTGCGGCCCGTGTCTGACAGTTTCTCGGTCATTCCTGCTCCTCCTGCGGGGTGTTCCTGAAAGGGCCATATGAGGTTAGCACCTCGATCTCCTCGGCCATGGCGCTGCGTTCCTCGGCCAGGTATTGATCGACTGCGCGGGCAAAGCCGGGGTCGGCGATCCAATGGGCCGAATGGGTGGCGACGGGCAGATAGCCGCGTGCCAGCTTGTGTTCGCCCTGCGCGCCCGCTTCGACAGTGGCAAGCCCGTGGACGATGGCATAATCCATGGCGCGATAATAGCACAGTTCGAAATGCAGGCAGTCGTGATGTTCAAGGCAGCCCCAATAGCGCCCGAAAAGCCGGTCGCGCCCGATGAAATTCAACGCACCCGCGATGGGCCTGCCGTCGCGCAGGGCCAGCACCAGCAGGATGTCGTTGCGCATTGTGTCATGGGCGATGTCGAAGAAGGCGCGGGTCAGGTAGGGGCTGCCCCATTTGCGGCTGCCGGTGTCTTGGTAGAATTGCCAGAACGCATCCCAGTGCCGCGGCTGGATCGCTTCGCCGGTCGATTCGATGATCTCGCCGCCAAAGCCATTGGCGCGCTGGCGCTCCTTGCGGATGGATTTGCGCTTGCGCGATGCCAGCGAGGCAAGGAAGCCGTCAAAATCGGCGTATCCTTCATTTTTCCAATGATATTGCTGGGTGATGCGGTGCATGAGGCCCATTGCCTCTGCCGCCACCGCTTCTTCCTCGGTGCAAAAGGTGATGTGGAGGGAGGAGAATTGCTGTTCGGCGGTGAGTTGCACGGCCGCCTGCACTAGCGCGGATTGGCCCTGTGCCTCATGCCCCGGGTGGGTCAGCAGGCGGCGGCCCGTGGCGGGGGTGAAGGGCACGGCGATTTGGTGTTTTGGATAGTATCGCCCGCCTGCACGCTCGTAGGCATGGGCCCAGTTATGGTCGAAGATATATTCGCCCTGACTGTGCGTCTTGGCGAAAAGCGGCGCGGCGGCGATGACCTGACCGCCGCTGCGGGCCACCAGGTAACGCGGGTGCCAGCCCGATCCTTCGCCGACCGATCCGCTTTCCTCCAGCGCTGACAAAAACCGGTGCGTGGTGAAAGGGTCAAACGCGCGACCGCCATCTGCCGCCTCGGGTGCGGCGCAGGCATCCCATTGCGCGGGCGCGATCTGCGCCAGAGAGGACAGAACCTCTATTTCCACCACGTCGCCGGTCATTTTCGTCCCTGTCTTCTCTTGCTTAAGGTGGGGCCGCTTGGCAGCGGATCAAGCAACCCGTTCAGGGGATCGGCGCATCGTAGCCTTCGAAGGTGATGTTATGGGCGTGTTTGCGCGCCTGTGCCTCTTCCTCGTGCGATTTGACGGTCCAGCACAGCAAATCGGCACCGCGGCGCACCAGATCCTGCACCCGGTCGCGGCCCAGATCATTGGCCTCGTGGCTGATGAAGGTTGCTTTCACATGCTCGTAATCGGGGATCTCGCGCAGGCGGTCCAGCGTGCCAGCGGGCAGGGGATACCATTGTTCGGGGCGGAAGGCGGATGTTGTCAGCCCGCGCGGCAGTTCGGGCAGAAGGATACCCAGTTTCAAAACCGTTTGCGGGTTGAAGGACATAAGGGCCACGGGTCCGTCATAGTTTTGCAAAGCCTGTGCCGCGGCGGCCTCCAGTTGGCCAACGGCGGCGCCCATGGCCCCGTCCTGATCCTTGACCTCGATCAGGAGTGGTACGCGGCCGGCGACCTGTTCCAGAACCTGTTCCAGCGTTGGCACGGTGTCGCTGCCGCCCTTCAGCGGTATGCGCTGCAACTCGGTAGAGGTGCGCTGGCGGATCGGCCCGTCTTCGATGGTCAGGCGACCAAGGTGGTAGTCGTGGAACACCATGGCCTGCCCGTCAGCCGACACTTGCAGGTCGATCTCGATCCCGTAGCCAAGCGCGATTGCCGCCTCGATCGCGGCGGGCGAGTTTTCGGGGCGGCCATCGGTGGCATCGTGCAGGGCGCGATGCGCCAGCGGGGCCTTGAAAAAGGCATCGGGCAGGCGGGTCATTTGATCTGGAAAATCGCCTCGATTTCGACGGCGACGCCCAGCGGAAGCGATGCGGCGGACACGGCGGAACGGGCGTGGCGGCCCTTGTCGCCCAGTGCCGCGACCATGAAATCGGACGCGCCGTTGACGACCTTGGGTTGTTCGGTGAAATCGGCGGTCGAGTTTACGAAGCCCACCAGTTTGACGACCCGCACCAGCCGGTCCAGATCGCCGCCGCAAGCGGCCTTGGCTTGGGACAGCAGGGCGATGGCGCAGGTCTTGGCAGCCTTCGCGCCTTCCTCGGTTGTCATGCTGGCACCCAGCTTGCCGGTGATCAGCCCGTCTACCCCGTTAGAGATTTGCCCGGAAACATGTACCAAGTCGCCGACTTGCACGAAGGGCACGTAATTGGCGGCGGGCGCGGGGGCCTCGGGCAGTGTAACGCCCAGTTCGGCAAGGCGGGTTTCGATGGCGCTGGTCATGGCGGACTCCGTTTTCAGGCTTGCATTCGCGGCAGAGGCTAACGGCAGGCCGCGCGCTTGGAAAGGGGGAAGAAAGGCAAGCCCCCTGATTGGATGGCCGCGCAATCCGTCCTAAATTCCCGAAACGGTTCCGACAAGACAAAGGTATGGGCAGCGGGGGCAGTCGGCCCCCGCCCTTATCATTACCCCTCGCGGAAGGCCTTTGCGAAATAGTCGGTAAACGGTTTCAGCAGATAGGCCAGCGGGGTGCGGTCCGCGGTGCGGATATATGCCTCGACCGGCATGCCGGGGATCAGGGTCGTGCCCTCGGGCAATTTTTCCTGCTCGCCCTCGGACAGGATGATCTGCGTACGGTAAAAGGACATTCCGGTGCGCTCGTCGCTGAACGCATCGGCAGAAACCTGGCTGACGCGGCCCATCAGTTCGGGTGTCGTGCGCTGGTCGAAGGCCGAGAAACGCAGCACGACGTCCTGCCCGGCGAAAACTTGGTCGACATTGATGGTTTCGATCCGCGCCATGATGATCAGCGGGCGGTCCTGCGGGACGATATACAGCACCGGATCGGCGGGCCGGATGACCGAGGCGGGGCCGAACACTTCAAGCCCGTAAACCACGCCACCGACGGGCGCGCGGATGTCCAGCCGGTTCAGTTGCTCCAGCAGGGCGCGGCGCTGTTCGGCCAGTTCCAATTCGCGGAATTGCAGGTCACGCAGACGGGTGATCGCTTCTTCGCGGCGGGCGGTGCCCAGTTTGATGACCTCGATGTCGATTTCGGTCATGCGGCCTTCGGCCTGGGCCTTTTGGGCGGTCAATTCGCCCACCTGACCTGACAGGCGTGCCTCTTCGCGTTGCAGGGCCAGCACGCGGCTGGCTTGGGCCAGGCCACGATCCAGCAGCGATTGCTGGTCGCTCAGTTCCTTTTTGATCAGGGATAGCTGCGCGGTCAGCGCGGTTTGCTGCGCGGCGATGCCTTCGACCTGATTGGCGATCTGGTCGCGGCGTTTGCCCAGTTGGTCGATCTCTTGGCCGATGGATTCGGCGCGGGCGACCAGCAGGCGGTTCTGCCCGTCGATCAAGGACCGAACGTCGGCGGATTTTTCGGCAGCTTCCAGCAGGACCGGATCATATTCGGCGGTCGCGCTGTCGTCGCGTTCGGCATCCAGGCGGCCACGGCGGGCCATCAGTTCGAAAAGCTGTCCTTCGATGATCGCCAATTCCGAGGCAAGCTGCGTCGGGTCCAGCCGGATCAGCACATCGCCCGCTTCGACGACGTCGCCTTCCTTGACCAGCAATTCTTCGACCACGCCCCCATCGGGGTGCTGCACGACCTGCCGGTTGCGGTCCACTTCGATCCGGCCCGAGGCGATGATCGCGCCAGAAATATTGGTCAGCGTCGCCCAGGCGCCAAAGCCGCCCACAAGCACCAGCAGCGCAATCAGGCCCATCATCAGCGGCCAACGGGCGGAAAAGCCCTTGTCGTCGGGCAGTTCCGGCGGAGTGGGTGGCGTGGCCTTGGCGCTGGCCGCGGCCATTTTCAATTCCTTGGGGGCGGTTTTCGCCGCAGCGGGCTTGGCCGGTGCCGTGGTGGCAGGCCGTTCCGGCGCTTCGCCGCCGCCCTTGGTTGCGAACAACACTTCGGCCTTCTTGCCTTGGTCTTTGCTTTCGGGGCGGGTCATCGCACGCCTCCCTTGTCGCCGGCTTGCTGGATTTGCTGGTGGTTCTTGACCACCTCGCGCAATACTTCGTCCTTGGGCCCAAAGGCCACGCGTGCGCCACCTTCCAGCATAAGCAGCATGTCGCATTCCTGAATGGCGGCAGGGCGGTGCGCCATGATCAGCGCCGATTTGCCTTCGGATTTCATCGCGCGGATCGCCTGGTTCAGTGCCGTGGAGCCATCGTTGTCGAGGTTCGAGTTCGGCTCGTCCAGGATTAGGATCTGGGGATTGCCATACATGGCGCGGGCCAGGCCGATGCGCTGGATCTGCCCGCCGGACAGCCGCCCGCCGTTGGAGGTGACGCGGGTGTCGTAGCCACCGGGCAGTTTCAGGATCATCTCGTGTGCGGCGGCCTTCTTGGCGGCGTCGACCACGGCGGCGGCGTCGGGGTTGGCCGACAGCTTGGCGATATTCTCGGCAATGGTGCCGTCGAACAGCTGCACGCGCTGCGGCAGATAGCCGATGTGTTGACCCAGAACGCTGGGTTCATATTGGTCCAGCGCCGCGCCATCCAGACGGATCTTGCCACCCGCGCAACGCCAAACGCCGGTCAGCGCCCGCGCAAGCGTGGATTTACCGGCACCCGACGGCCCGATCACGCCCAGCGCCTGACCGGGTTGCAGGGTAAAGGACACCATCCGCAGGCTGGCCTGCGCCTCGCCCGGCGGCACAACGGTGGCTTGCTGCACGTCCAGCAGGGCGCGCGGGGTGGGCAGGGCGGTTTTGGGTTGTTCGGGCGGCACTTCGCCCAGCAATTCGGAAAGATTCCGCCAGCCTTTCATGGCGCGTTGCACCATGGCCCATTGGCCGATGGCCAATTCGATCGGCGCCAGTGCACGGCCCATCAGGATCGAACCCGCGATCATCGCGCCAGGGGTCAGTTCGGCCCGCAGCACCAGCAGCGCGCCAAGGCCCAGCATCGCCGATTGCAGAAGCATCCGAAAGGTCTTGGTGATAGTGGCAAAGGTGCCCGCAAGGTCGGATGCCGCGATCTGCCCCGTCAAGGACCGGCTTCGCGCGGTTTGCCAGCGGTCGAAGGCGGCGTCGCGCATCCCCATGGCTTGCACCATTTCGGATTCGCTGCGGATCTGTTCGGAAATCGCCTCGGAGGCGACATTGGCCATGTTGGCGCGGCCCACCGGCACACGGGTGTAAAGCTGGTTCAGGATGGTGACGACGATCAGCACCAGACCGCCCGAAATGGCCAGATAACCAAGCCACGGGTGGAAGATGAAGATGCCGAGCAAGAATAGCGGTGTCCACGGAATGTCGAACAGCGCCATCAACGCCGGAGAGGTCATAAGCCGCTGCACTGATTCGAGATCGCGCAGGCCGGTCTGGGTTTTTTCGTCGGGGGCGATGGCCGATTTGCGGATCACCGCATCGAAAACGCGCCGGTCAAGGCGGGCCTGAAATTTGGCCCCGACCCGCGCCATGATGCGCGAACGTGCATAATCCAGCACGCCCATGGTGCCGTAAAGGAACAAGACCAGCACCGACAGGCCGATCAGCGTTTCGATCGAACGCGACCCCAGAACCCGGTCATAGACCTGCAGCATGTAAAGCGGTCCGGTCAGCATCAGCATATTGGCAAAGAAAGAGAATATCGCCACGAACCAGTAAAGACCGCGGCTTTCCTTGCGGGCCTCGCGAAGCTCGTGCTTGCCTGCTTCCAATTTTCTGTTTTGCATTTGCGTCTTTCCGCCGTTGGGTTCCGGCATCTTCTCTAAAACTTTTTTGTGCCTTGCGGCTGTTGTAAACTTGGCGCACGCATTAATGTCGCCAAACTGCCACAGGTTCTACGCTTTCCCGTAAGGATGGCTGTGATCGGCGTTAGCAATATCTAAAACGGGTCTTAATAGGAAGAGATCGGAATTTCCATTGCCAGTATTCCATATCAACGTATCCGGGCGCACCCTGTTTGTCGCCCTGCTTGCCGCTTTGACATTGTCGGCCTGCGCCCCGCGCGGGACAGTGGGCACGGGTGGTATCGACGATCCATATGAGTCAATCAATCGCAAAACCCATGCGTTCAACCGTGGCCTTGACCGCGCTTTCGTGCGGCCTGCGGGTACGGGCTATGCCTCGGTCGTGCCGGATGACATCCAGGACAGTGTCAGTAACGTGGCCGACAACCTTGGCGGCCCGCAACTGGTGGTGAACAACCTGTTGCAGGGCGATCTGCCCGGCGCGTTGAAGAATACCTATCGTTTCGTGGTCAACACGACGCTGGGATTCGGCGGCATGTTCGACGTGGCCGCCGATTTCGGGGTCGAGGAAGTGGACACCGATTTCGGCGCGACCCTTGCGAAATGGGGCGTCAGGGAAGGTGTCTATGTGGAATTGCCGGTGCTTGGCCCCTCGAACGAACGGGACGCGGTCGGCAAGGTGGTGGACATCTTTACCGATCCCTTGGGCTATGTGTTGGCCCGCCCCGAGAAATACTATCGCTACGGCGTCAAGGGCGCGGATATGCTGGGCAAGCGCGGCCGCCATGCGGAGCTGATCGATTCAATCCTGTATGACAGCGCGGATAGTTATGCGCAGGCGCGGATGATCTACCTGCAAAACCGCCGTTACGAACTGGGTGCATCGACCGAAGAACTGTACACAGACCCCTATGCGACTGGAACTGCGGCTGCGGACCCCTATATGGACCCCTATGCCGACCCTTATGCGGAGTGACCCCGAGATGAGTAACAAGACCCTGACCCGACGCAAGATGATGGCCCTGATGGGGGCCACGGGTATTGCCACGGTGTTCGGCGGCCTTTTCGCTGCCGCCCCGGCATTCGCCGGAAGCGAGGCGTCTTCCAAGGCACTGGTCGACAAGGCTGTGGCCGCGATCAACCGCGTGATCGCCTCGGGCAAGTCCGAAAGCGCCATGTACCGTGATTTCGAGCGTATTTTTGCCGATTACGCCGATCTGCCGACCATTGCCCGCTACGCGCTGGGTGTGGATGCGCGCCGTGCGTCCCCGGCGCAAATGAACGCCTTTACCAAGGCTTTCGCGCGCTACATTTCGGTCAAATACGGCAAGCGGTTCCGCGAATTCATCGGTGGCAAGATCGAGGTGAACGCTTCCCGCAAGATCAAAAGTTTTTTCGAGGTCAAGACCACCGCCATCCTGCGCGGACAGTCCCCGTTCGAGGTGGTGTTCCTTGTCTCCGACCGGTCCGGTCGCGACAAGTTCTTCAACCTTTTCATCGAAGGGGTGAACATGCTGCTGACCGAACGCACGGAAATCGGTGCGATGCTGGACAAGCGCAAGGGCAATATCGATGCGCTGGTCAGGGATCTGGTCGCGCTGGGCTGATTGCCGCGCAACGGAATTGAAGAGGGCCGCTCCGGCTTTGGGGCGGCCCTTTTTCTTGCTTAGCGCGTGTTGTCGCCTTGCGGCGGGCGGTCGGGGCCGGTGTTGCCGCCGCCAACCGGACCGATCAGCACGCCGCCGCCGGGGTTGCCGGTTCCGCCGCTGGACCGGTTGCCGCCACCGAAAAGCCCGCGCAAAAGGCGTTCAATGTCCGACCCGCTGTTCTGCGGCACCGGTTTCACCGGCGCATTGCGGGCGGGGATCGGGTTCAGCATGGGCAGCGGTTTTGGCGGCATACCCTCATGCACGCGGATCATGGTTTCGTGCCATATGTTCGACGGCAGGCCCGACCCGGTGACGCCCTTCAATGGGGTGTTGTCATCATACCCCATCCAGACGCCCGCCACATAATCGGCGGTAAACCCGATAAACCATGCATCGCGGGCGGCCTGCGTGGTGCCGGTCTTGCCCGCCACTTGCCGGTCATCCAGATTGGCGCGGGTGCCGGTGCCGCGCGTGGCGACCTGGTGCATCATCCAGGTCAGCTGTTGCGCGGCGTCCTCGGAAATCACCCGCTCGCGGACACCGCCGGTGGTGGTCATCAAAGGTTCTGCATCGCCCTGCATCCGTAGTTCTACAAGCCCGTAGGGTTCCACGGCAGAGCCGCCGTTCAGGATGCCCGCATAGGCGCCCGTCATTTCGATCAGGGTGCTTTCCGACGCGCCAAGCGCCAGCGCCGGACTCGCCGCCAGATCGCTTTCGATCCCGAAATCGGACGCGACCTTGCGCACCGGGTCCAGCCCGACGGTTTGGGCAACTTTTACGGCGGGAATGTTCAGCGACGCGCGCAGCGCCTCTGTCAGGGTGACGGGGCCATGGAACTTCCTGTCATAGTTCTTGGGGCACCATCCGCCCGATCCGGGAATGTCGACGCAATAGGGCGCGTCGTCGATCAGGTCCATCGGGCTGTAGCCCATGTCCAAAGCGGTGGCATAGACAAATGGTTTGAACGCCGACCCGGTCTGGCGCAGCGCCTGCGTCGCGCGGTTGAACGCGCCAACCACCTTGGTCTTGCGCCCGCCAACCATGGCGCGCACGGCCCCGTCGGCGGACATGACGACAATTGCCGCCTGCGCTTTCGATCCGGGGCTGACCTTGGTTTCAAAGATCACTTTCAGCGCCTCTTCGGCGGCTTTCTGGATGCGCGGGTCCAGCGTGGTGCGAATAACCACGTCCTCGGTCGTGTTGCGGGTAAAGAATTCAGGGCCGGAGGACATGACCCAATCGGCGAAATAACCACCCGCCTTGGCCTCGGCGGCCTCGGACAGTCGGGCGGGGTTGTCGATGGCATCTTGCGCCTGCGCGGCGGTCAGGTAGCCTTGATCCTCCATCAGGCGGATCACCACACCCGCCCGGTTCTGTGATCGTTCAAGGTTCGCCGTGGGCGCCAGTGTGGAAGGTGCTGTGAGAAGGCCGGCTAGGATCGCCCCCTCGGCCACGGTGGCCCGGGCCGCAGGTTTGCCGAAAAACCGCTGCATCGCCGCCTCGGCCCCGTAGGCACCGCCGCCCATGTAGGCGCGGTTGAGGTAGATGCTGAGGATCTCGTTCTTGGTGTACTTAACCTCCATCGCCATGGCAAAGATCGCTTCCTTGATCTTGCGTGTCAGCGACGATCGACGGCAATCGGCCTCGTATGCGGCCTCGTTTTCCCACTGGTCGGGGTCATAGGGCCGCCCGAAACAGATCAGCTTGGCGACCTGCTGCGTGATGGTGGACCCGCCATGGCCGGACAAAGGCCCGCGCCCTTCGCGCAGGTTGATCCGCACGGCCGAGGCGATGCCGCGAGGGCTGACGCCAAAATGGCGAAAGAACCGTTTGTCCTCGGTCGCGACGACCGCATTCTTGAGGTCGGGCGACACGCTGTCGGCCGTGACGACGCCGCCAAACTGGTCGCCGCGCCATGCAAATTCCATACCGTTCGAATCCAGCATGGTGACAGATCCCTTGGCGCGCCCGTCCATCAGGTCGGACAGTTCCGGCAATGTGGCCGAGGTGTAGAAAACCGCCAGCGCGATGATCGTGGCGACGATCAATCCGCCGCGCCAGAACAACCCCCAAACCAGCCGCACCACCAGTCGCACCAGAGCCAGCGGCCATGCGATGATCGGGTTGCGCTTGCGCACGGGTTTGCGCGGCGTGGGCTTTCGTTTCGCCTTGGATTTGGATGCAGCTTTCTTGGGCGCGGCTTTGCGCGGCGCCTTGCCATACCGTTTGTCCGCCACCAATGGCGGTCTTTTCCGACCTGAATCACTCATCCTGAAGCCCTGCCCGGCACCTGTTGTTTTGGCGATCATACGCGCCGCAAGCCGGATTGTTGAGCGTTTCAATCCCATTTGCGCGTTTTTGTTGTGATTAAAATATAGGCCAAAAGTGCGTTCTGCACAAAAATTGATCATATTGAGCCAGAATCAAGCCTGTTTGGGCGGCGTTTTCTTCCGTTTCCGGCCCGCGTGCCGCTTTTCTGTAGTTGCAAGACGGACGGGGAGCATCCCGGCCAAAATCTAAACAAGGGGATCACAGTGAAACTCATCATTGCGACGATCAAACCGTTCAAGCTGGAGGAGGTCCGCGAGGCGCTGACCGAAATCGGCGTCCGCGGGATGATGGTAACCGAAATCAAAGGCTTCGGCTCTCAATCCGGCCACACGGAAATCTATCGCGGTGCGGAATACGCCGTGAACTTCGTGCCGAAAATCAAACTGGAACTGGTCGTGCAGGAAGCGATGGCCGACCAGGTCGTCGAGAAAATCACCACGACCGCCCGCACCGGCAAGATCGGCGACGGCAAGGTCTTCGTTCTGGATGTGGCGCAGGCCGTGCGGGTGCGCACCGGCGAAACCAACGAAGACGCGGTCTGAGCCGCACAAGGGATTTTCGGGGAAAGGAAATGCAAATGAACCGTATCACCAAACTGGCTCTGCCGCTGGCGCTGACCGCGCTGCCGAGCCTTGCAATGGCGCAGGACGGCCCGACACCGGGCGTCAACGCCTCGACCGACTCGGTCTTTATCTTGAATTCGCTGCTGTTCCTGATCGGTGGCTTTCTGGTGTTCTGGATGGCAGCCGGCTTTGCCATGCTCGAAGCAGGCTTGGTGCGTTCCAAGAACGTGACCATGCAGCTGACCAAGAACATCGCGCTGTTTTCGCTGGCCGCGATCTTTTACTACCTGATCGGCTATAACCTGATGTACCCGCTGGGCACTTGGATGTCCGAGGGCATCCTGTCGGGCGTCTGGGGCCCTGCCGTTCTTGAAGTTGTGGGCGTGACCGCCGATGGCGCGGACGACTACTCCTACGCTTCGACCGGCTCTGACTTCTTCTTCCAGCTGATGTTCTGCGCCACCACCGCGTCGATCGTTTCGGGCACCCTAGCCGAACGTATCAAGCTGTGGCCCTTCCTGGTGTTCATCATCATCCTGACTGCCGTGATCTACCCGCTGCAAGCGTCGTGGAAATGGGGCGGTGGTTTCCTGGATGCGATGGGCTTCCTGGACTTCGCAGGTTCGACCGTCGTGCACTCCGTGGGTGGCTGGGCCGCTCTGATGGGCGCGCTGATCCTCGGCCCGCGTATCGGCAAGTATAAAGACGGCCGCACGATCCCGATCCCCGGTTCGAACCTGACCCTTGCTACGCTGGGTGCGTTCATTCTGTGGCTGGGTTGGTTTGGTTTCAATGGCGGCTCGCAGCTGGCCATGGGCACCGTGGGTGATGTGGCTGACGTGTCGCGCATCTTTGCCAACACCAACACTGCGGCCGCAGGTGGCGCAATCGCAGCCCTGATCCTGACGCAACTGCTGTACAAGAAACCGGACCTGACCATGGTGCTGAACGGTGCGCTGGCCGGTCTGGTGTCGATCACCGCAGAACCGCTGACCCCCTCGCTGGGCGAAGCAACCTTGATCGGTATGGTTGGCGGCGTGATCGTGGTCTTCGCGGTGCCCTTCCTGGACAAGCTGAAAATCGACGATGTGGTCGGTGCCATCCCGGTTCACCTGCTGGCAGGCATCTGGGGCACCTTGGCTGTTCCGCTGACGAACTCGGACGCATCCTTCGCTACGCAGATCACCTCGATCGTAATCGTTGGCCTGTTCGTTTCGATCGTCTCTGCGGTTGTCTGGTTCATCATCAAGGCCACCATGGGCCTGCGTGTGGACGAGGAAACCGAGATCAACGGTCTCGATATGGCCGAGATGGGAATGGAAGCCTATCCTGAGTTTTCGAAAGGCTGACCCTCCTTCCTGTCAGCTTTAAGAAACCTGCCCGGGCGTTCGCGCCCGGGCTTTTTACGTTTTGAAAGGTATAAAACGGGAAGAGGGGGCCAGCCCCCTCGTTCATTTGGCAGGCAAATGAACTCACCCTCGGAGTATTTTAGGCAAACTGAAAGTAACGGGTTTTTAAGGTTAAGAGGGTATTGATTCCACTGCGGAACAGGCTGGAGAGCCGATGGCCGCGCAAAGTGAAAATGCCCCGATGCATAAAGAAGCTCCGACGAAGGTTCGGCCGGTTTTGTTTCGGGGCATTGATTGGCCGCGTAGAAGATGCCGGCTGGCGACATAAATGTGAGGGCAGAACGCTTAGCGTTTCATTTTGCTGAAAATACTCTTGCCGAAGGCGATGGGGGGCGGGGGCCGAGCGAAGCGAGGCCCCCGCCCCCCGCGGCGACGCGCGGCGCAATATTTCATGCAAGTTGGATCAAGCGCCCATCTTTTCGGGTGCGCCTGATGCCATGTTGGTGCCGATATAGGGCTGCTTCGCTTCTTTCCACGCGCCGAACCCGCCCTTCATATGGGCGACCCTTTCGATCCCAGCGGCTATCGCTGCCCGGGCCACCTTTTCCGACCGCACACCAGAGCCGCAATGGAACACGATCCGCTTGTCGTTTTGCCCCGGTAGCTTTTTGGCTTTGAAGAAAGCTAGGTGTTTGATCCCAAGGTTTGATGGTGCGATCTGTTCTTTGGAATGGAAGGAAAGACTATGGGACAGATACGTCACGGCTGCGGGGACTATCCTGAATTTTGTGCTCTGGCGTGGTAACTGCTCTGTAAGGAGACCCACATATGAGCATCGACAAAGACCTATTGGATCGACTGATGGAAG
>JGI24025J20009_10002061_pt1 | contig 14792 bp, 16 predicted proteins | sample Cruoilmetagenom3_FD_20009 | JGI IMG/M metagenome (IMG submission 20009)
AAGGAATGTGTACCTACAAATTCCAGGAGGTCATAGAAGAGTTTTGCCTCGCAGGGCACTGGTTTTGAAGCTCATGTACCCAAAATCTTGTCAAACACGGGGTGCAAATCATCTCTGATGCCTGAACCCGAAGACACCAGGGTCAGGAGACTGACAAAGACGACCAACGACACAAATATTTTCCAGAGACTCGTGGTCATAAATTCCTCCGAGTTTAGGATCGCCGGACAGGACCTGCCCGGCTCCATTTTTATGGCATCTAACGGCACTTGTCAGACGCCTTTCGATATGAGGCCGACGGGCGCTATCCGATCGGCCTTTGGCAGATATCTACTCCGAAAGCACGCCCGCAACCGATCCTGACCAGGTGGTGCCGTCGCTGCCGTATCCCTCATAGCTCCCGGAGATCGAACCCTCATCCACGGTGAGGTGGAGCCTGTAGAGGGTGAAATCCTCCACCGATACCAGGTCCAGGTCCAGCACGTCACCGACAACGGTTCCGCTGGCCGTGAGCGGGCTGGAGGCGCCCAGCGCGGCAGGCGGCTCGTCCATCCAGTCTATCATGGATTTGATGCCTTCGTCGTGGGTCGCCGTAGTCTTGGCACTTTCTTCGTCTTCGGTCCCCGCGGCGATGTTTCCGCATCCGAATACCACGTCATCGATCTGATGTAGTACCAGGTCCGCGCGTCTGGTCTCGCCGTCCGTCAGCTCCAGGAACCAGTGTCCTGAGACGCTCGTCAGGACAGTCACCTCGCCGGCGGGCACACCCGGACTCATACCGGTCTTGCCGCCGATGACAAAGATATCATCCTGCATGGATGCGCCCACGTCCTGGGCGATCCCACCGTCGTCTCCTGTTGCGTTCGAGGTAGCATTCGAGGTAGCGTTAGTCGCGCCCGGAGCGTCGCTCTTCACAAGATACTCCTCGGTATGTTCAGTGCTCACTATTCTCAGGCCCTCGATTCCAAGCGGGTCCATCGCCGCTGCACACGCCCCAAAGGCGAGACAGAAAAGGAAGACCAAGGGTAGTACAACTTTCGTATTCGTCATAAACTATCTAACCCCCGTTTTACAAAGCTAAGCAACGTCCTCTCGATATAAAATCGTTTTGTTCGTTGTTTGCTAACTATTTCGGGTTTTGGAACATCTGAGGATGGGCGGCCCTGAACTCTTCGTCTTTCATCATACAGCGGTCCGATTTCCCCTTCAGCCACCTGTACCTGCCCATCTTCTTCCATATATCATTCAGGCTCTCGTCCTTAATGTTCCCGAAAGAGATGGGCACGTAGGCACAGGGTAGGACGTCGCCCGAGGCGTCCACGTGGATCCATCTCCGACCGGCGAAGCAGCCGAACATCTCCGGGCCGAGGAGGTAAGGGAAAGCCGAGACCTTTGGCCCCTCCAAAGACCGGTTCTTCTCTTTGTGGAACCGGGTCAGCCGGTCCACGTCGCCCTTGCTGAGGACCTCGTCCAGGTGCGAGGCCCACCTGCCCACTGCCACGATCTCGTAGAGGGACAGCTCGTGGGCGCCGAGTTCGATGGCGAGACCGTAGGCGTCCTCCAGATCGTCGATGTTGGCGGGAGATACCACCATGAAGAGGTCCACCATCAGGTCTGCGGATAGGGCGTTTCTGATGCCCGAGAGAGCATCGGCAAAGGCCCCGGCCCGGCCTCGGATCCGGTCGTGCTCCTCAAGGTGGGGGCTGTCGATGCTGATCCTGGTGACGTAGAGCCCTGCTTGTTTCAAGGACCGGGCCAGGTCCCCGGTCAGGCCATGTCCGCTGGAGAAGGAGGCGGAGATGGCCCTCGGGCCCACGTGGGCCACCAGCTCAGGCAGATCCTCGCGGTGCATGGGCTCGCCACCGTCGAAGGTGATCATGTAGGCCCCCATATCGAGACCTTCGTCGATCACCCTCTCGATCTCCCCGGAGGCGAGAACGGTGCCTGTTCTCTTCGGAGCGCTACAGTGGATGCACCGGTTGGGACAGGCCCGGATTATGGCCACCGAGACCTGGTCCGGCACCCTGCGCCTGGTGAGGGCGGCCACCTGGGCGGAGATCATCCTATCGAAGGCCTGGCTGGGCGCAGGAGGTATCCAGGTGGAGAAGACGATCTGGTCCGGTCCGGTGCTGATGGGCTTCTCGTCGGCGAAGATCTGGTTGATCCGGCGGATCACCGGCTTTGCTACGAGAGCCAGCGGCCCTTTGGCCTGGAACTCTATCCTGTTCTCCACGATCTCGGCCGCTATCTTCAGCAGAGGCTTTTCAGCAACTTGCATTCGTCTTCCCAGACCATCGCCATCTTGTCCACTATGTTGTCCAGCCGGTCTTTGATCTCCTCTTCGCCACCGATGCTGGCTAAGGCCCGTTTGGCCGCAGAGCAGTGGTCGTGGATGGTATCGGCGCAGAGCTTCAGGACAGCTTCGGGTGGATGATCTTTGTTGTATATGATCGGGAGGGTGACCGAAGACTTCCGGGATCTCTTGCCCTGGTCCGCTCCCGTGTACTCTCTGAGGTCGTCTGCAACCTGATAGGCCAGACCCAGGTGCATCCCGTAGCTCTCGAAGCCTGTGACGTCTTCTTCACCGGCACCGGCGATCAGGCAGCCGATCCCGGCCGACGCGGCCACCAGCGACGCGGTCTTCTTGGAGATGCAGAGGTAGTATTCCTGGGGGGTATTCTGGCAGGATAGGTCGAGCATCTCACCTTCGGACATCTCCATGCACGCCCGGGAGAAGGCCTTTATCACCGGCTGGTTGTAGCCGGATATGAGATCTATGGACCTTGATATCAGATAGTCGCCACAGAGGAGAGCCGCGTCCCTCCCGTACCTCTCGACGGTGCTGGGCGCGCCGCGTCTCTCTATCCCGTAATCGAGGATATCGTCGTGGACCAGGGAGGCGGCATGGACCAGCTCTACGGCTAGGGCGGCCTTCATCGACTCTGAGGCGGTGCCACCGAAGGCCTTGGTGGAGAATATCAATATCAGGGGTCGGACCCTCTTTCCCGGTGAGGAGATCGCGTAGTCTATGACCGTCCCCAGGTCTGAGAGGGGCAGACCTTCTGCCAGCCGCCTCAGCTCTTTCTCGATCTGGCGGTACTCGTCCCAGCCCTCGAACATCTTCACTGTGGTTGATTGGGTCTCTATTTATCTGTTGCGAAGAGGAAAGTTGGCGATCTATCTACTCTCCGAGCCTTTCACCACCACATTTTGTAGTATGTTTCTCACGTTGCCGGTGTTTCTTTGCGTGTATTATTCTGCAATAAAAGATATTATATATGATGCGTGAGAGGAGGTGTCATGATGAAGAAGATGATCTCCGGTTCGATGGCGCTCTTGGTCTATGTTTTTGTTTTTGTTTTTATCTTCGTCTTCGTCTCTGTACAGATCGGATCTGCCCAGATCCTGATGAGCGAATTCGATGAAAGCGATGAGGGCTGGCGTTCCGACGATGCCGGTCTATCCTGGCAATCTCCGGGCGGAAACGACGGCGGTTTTCTTCAGGGTAAGGGCGGCGAAGGCTGGTATTACGCGTCCCCGAAGTCCTGGGCCGGTGACTGGACGCGGTATGCCTACGGCAGGCTGAGCTTCGATCTGAGGGCGATCATCGCCGATGGTGATCCATCTTTCGCAGACCTTGTGAGGATATACGGGTCTGACGGCACGTACATCTCCTGGTCTGGCGATCTTCCTCGCGGCACCTGGACCGGCTACCAGATCACGCTGACCCCTGCGGCCTTCGGGATTGCCGAGAGCGAGTTTTTGATGTTCATGAGAGATGTGGACAAAATCGAGATCCTGGGCGGGTTCACCGACAGTAAGGATACAACAGGGCTGGATAACGTCGTCGTCGCCCCGCCACCCACCCTCGACCTGGCAAGCGACTTTGATCTGGGCGACAATGGGTGGCGGCCTGCCAACGATGTGGCCATCCGCTGGAGAAAAAGTGGCGGAGCTTCGGGCGGCTTTCTCATGGGAGAGGACCTGGGTGCCGGAGGAATCTGGTACTACGTCTCTCCTCGATCCTGGTCCGGCGACTGGACCGCCTACATCGGTGGTGGCCTGAACTTCGACCTCAAGCTCCTCGATGACGGCGGCGGAGAGACCTATCCCGGAGACCTGGTGAGGATCTATGCGTCTGACGGCTCTTTCGTCTCTTTCGTCTCATCTACAAGAAGATCTCCTGGTGCTTCATGGACCCGTTGGGAGGTCCCACTCATCCCGTCTCTCTTCGGGACCACGATGAACGAGTTTCGCAAGATCATGGGAGATATGGACCAGGTATGGATCAGGGGTGAGTACAGCGACAGGATGGACGTAGAAGGGCTGGATAACGTGATGGTGACCCTGCCGTCGGCGGGCGGCCGGACCTCCCGCTTCGACCGGGGCTGTGACGACTGGCGGCCGGGCAACGACGGGTCCCTCTCCTGGGGGGAGGAGACGAGCGGAAACGGGTACCTCCATGGAGAGGACCTCGGGAAGGGGAGCACCTGGTACTTCGCAACTCCACTATCCTGGTCGGGCGACTGGACACCTTATGTCGGTGGCATTTTGAGCTTCGACCTGATCGTCATTGACGACCGAGACGGAGACGACATCGCCGGGGATACTGTGCGGATATATGGGTCGAAGGGCGCTCGTATCTCCTGGTCGGGAGATCCTCCCGGCAAGACCTGGACCCATTACCAGGTCCTGCTGACCCCTGCGACCTTCGGCGAGTCCGAGAAGAGCTTCCTTAGGATCATGAAAGATGTCGAAGGGCTCTGGATCAAGGGCGAGTACAGCAACATGAGGGACAGCGAGGGGCTGGACAACGTAACGATAACCCTCGGGCCGGCGCCGGTTGTATAGTCGCCCGCCACTCCTGGAGAGGGGGTTGGGTTCCGTCCAGACGGGGCGCCCTCGCCGCTACAACAAGATTTGACAGCAGGTCTTGATACAGAGCCCAAAAACGACGTTGTACCCCGCCAGGTCCAGCTCTGTGATCACCTCTTGGTTCTCGGTTCCCGGCTGCAGCCAGAAGGTCGCAAACCCCTTCTCCTCGGCCTCTCTGGCCGTGGTGGGCACGTCCTCCGGCCGCCTGAAGACGTTCACGATGTCGATCTTTCCGGGCGCCTCTCTTATGGACGCCAGGACCTTCTCCCCCAGGATCTCCCGGCCCGCGTATCGGGGGTTGATCAGATGCATCTCAAAGCCGCATCTCTTCACCACCCCGGAGACGAAGTGGCTGGGCCTGGCAGGGTCAGGCGAGATGCCGATCACGGCGACGGTCCTGCTCTCCCGGAGAAGACGGCGGAGGGGGGCGTGGTATTGGATTATGGGCATGGGTGAGGCTCCTGGGATTCGGGGTGCTTAGATTAATTGGTCGTGGGTGCAGATCACTGAAGAGATTTCTAATGATCGATAGTATGCAACCTGTTTTTGGATTATTAGCAACTGAGCTGCATGTTTGTGATTTTTCAATGATTCGTGGTCGCGACCAAGTATCACATTATCCTGAATCAAATGCGATGTGGTTAATTATCGAGTCCCGCATACTCATGATGCATATCATCTGATCTCATATCGGCAAACCCAACCATGTGAAGATCCCGATCATCTTGAGACCTACGTAGAACATTACCAAGATGAAGACCTTCCTCAGTTTGTCGGCAGGGAGCCTGTGTGCAGCTCTCACCCCCACCTGTGCCATTGGGATACTGGCTATTGCCAGCGAGGCGAATGCCACCAGGTTGACATAACCGATGGAGTAGGCTGGAAGATCAGGAACGTAAAGTCCATTTAGTATGTAACCTGTGATACCACCGATGGTGGTGAAGATCATCATGGCCGTCGAGGTACCCACTGCGTTGTGCATCTTGAACTTCAGCGCAAGAACCATCACAGGGATCATCAGGATACCGCCACCGATGCCTATTATCCCTGTGACCACACCCATGGGAAGACCCCATGCAGCCCATATCAATGGGTCTTCGACAGGCTCCTCTTCCACCTTTATAGGTTTGGCTGTGAGCATCCTTATGGCGCCCAGCAGGATGACCATGCCGAAGACGACCTTGAGCGTCGCTCCCGGGATATGAGCTGCGATTGTGGCACCGATGAGAGCGCCTATGGCGCCGGCAACTCCGAGAACGATTCCGGCTCTCCACCAGACGACACCTCTCCTATGGTGTCCCCAGGCACCGCTCATGGCGGTGGGCAGCACGACGAGGAGGTTGGTGCCGAAGGCCTGTTTCACCGCGATGTCCAGAGGAACTCCCAGAGATGTGAAGACCCATATCTGGACAGGGACCATGATGAAGCAGCCGCCAACGCCTAAAAGACCCCCGGCAACGCCCACGGCAATTCCCGTCAGGACAAGTGCTATGACTCCAGTTATGGGGTCCATGATCACATCCCTCTGATCTCCTCTTCCACCCTTTCCACCATCTTCATCACATCCTCTTCCCGATAATCGAGGGTGGGAAGCTTATCTATCCCCAGATCGGTGAGGACAAGGCAATGGTCGATGGCTCTCAGATCTCCCACCGCCTTCTCTGCGTATCTATTTTGAGATCCGTTTATCACGACCAGCGTCTCAGTCTCTTTCGCACAAACGGGCAGTATCTTCATGAGGTGGCCTCCATTTCAAATCCTAATGAGATATTTTGACGCTCTATATCTTAAAGCTTTTGCCCCGGATTCGTATTGTCTTCGGGCGGATGAGTGCATAAAACGCAATCGAGCGTTGCACAGATCGTATCAACTCCCGGACACAAATTTACCGCAAACTTTTTAACAATGGTTCAACTACGTTTGAGATGCGATCCATTGGGAGACGTAACCTCTTGGAGATTCGGCGACAAATCCTCGGTTGAACGATAGAATTGGAGAGCCGAAGATGAACAAACTATCATACAAATTATGCGATATAGACTCCATGCCCCCAGATATTGCATCTCAGGAGATCCTGGATAAGGTCTTTGAGATCTTTGCAGGAGGCGCCGACGGACTGATAGATCTGCTGAAGGTGCTGGGTAATCCGATACGGCTCAGCATCCTGAGGGCGCTGGAGATCAGAGACCTGTGCGTATGTGCGCTTGTACACATGTCAGGATTCCAGCATTCTCTCCTCTCCTATCATCTCAATCTCCTGAAAGATAACAGACTGATCGAGTCCAGGCGCGAGGGCAACTTTCAGATCTACGGCCTCACGCTGAGGGGAAGAAAAGCCATAAAAATCCTGGAGCTGCTGGAACTGGAGGTGGAATGATGGTTGGATCTCCTGAACTTGTCAAGCTCGTGAACAACGCAGTGGCAAACATCACGAGAAGAAAGATATTGATGCTGTTGGCCGAGGGGGATAGAGAAGTTGGGGAATCAAGGAGGCTATCGGTCCAGCCATGTTCGACCATCATCTACAGGTGCTGGAACAAGCGGAGCAGATCGAAGCGAATGAAGGGATCGTAGGACTTATGGTGGCGGCGTATACCTTGCTCTGGCCGAACAGATGACCCCATAGTCCCAAAAAGATCTTCACCCCCCATAACCGATGTAGCACCATGACCCTGCACGTGAACAAAAAAGGGCTCCGGGTCCTGGGGATAGCAGAAAGCTTCGTGAAGACCGAGCCCAAATCACAGCTCGCAGGGGTGGTCATGCGCCGGGACCTGAAGATCGACGGCTTCGGCTTCGCCAAAATAACCGTAGGCGGCAATGATGCCACCGAGGGCGTCCTCAAGATCTACGACGACCTGGACCGAAGAGACATAAACGCCCTGCTCCTGAGCGGGACGGTGATCGGCTGGTTCAACATAATCGATATCGAGAAGGTCTTCGACGAGCTGGACCTGCCGGTGATCAGCCTATCCTACGAAGAGTCCGAGGGGCTCGAAGGTTACATCCGGGAGTACTTCCCCCGGCCAGAAGAGAAGATCGACCTATACCGGCGTCTGGGATCCCGGGCGCCCGTCAGGCTGAAGACCGGTTACCAGGTATACGTCCGATCTCTGGGGGCGACGAACGATGAGACTAAGGCGTTGCTCAACGGCTTCACCCTCAACGGTAGGATTGCGGAACCCGTGCGAGTCGCCAGGCTCCTGGCCAGGTCGCTCTTCAGAGAATAACTGGATAAGCGTGAGTGAGGAGAGTAAGCCCCCTTCTGTTTTGGCGGCATTCGGCTTAGCGCCATACCCGAGCGTTGGCTGGACACCCATAGTCGCTCTTATTTTGGCTTGCACCCACAGGGATTCGCCATTTCATCTGCCTCCCGCGCGACCTCAGCCTTGCGGCATCATGGCATTAACGCGGTGCAGTATCGTTTCTGTGCCATTGCCAGGACTCTCGCCCTACATCCTCAAAGGATGTCTGTGCGTCCAGTGGTGGGGGGACTTTCCACACCGGCGAAGAATACGCCAGCGGCAGCCGCCCTTCCTCTCTCACGATGCTCATGTTATCCTGGCAGGGATATATATCTGACCCTTGCCATGCATGTCCTAAAAATCATACACCAACCCAGATGCCCCTCAATTTTTTTTTATTTAATTCTTACTTTTTGTAGCCAGACATCAACGCTGCCAGAGGAGATCGTCCAACCTGTGGAGATATAACCACCATCTCTAGTTGGTTGGACGGAGGAGCCCTCCTCCCTACCGGACTCATCGAAGAGATCGTCCCACTCCTTTACGCCAGCAGAATCGGTCTTTATCAGCCAGGCATACATCCCAGGTCCAAAACCGTAACCCGTAATGATATAGCTCCCGTCTTTTGTCTCTTCTACCGATGTGCCAAGATCGTAGTTCGAATCGCCGAAGCTAAATATTTTGCCCCACAACATCGTTCCGTTTGAGTCTGTTTTTATCAGCCAGGCGTCGCCTGTCATATCGTCTGTAGGAGCTAAGGGTGCGTTCGCACCGCCTATGATGATGTAGCCGCCACCTCCTATCGCCTGGACTGACGTTCCAATATCATCTCGCGATCCGCCAAAGGTTCTGTTCCATTGCTCTCTGCCATGGAGATCTGTCTTTATCAGCCAGACGTCCTTACCCCCAACACCGTAAGACTCCGTGCTACCTGTGATGATGTAACTGCCATCTATCGTCTCCTGGACTGATATGCCACCATCATCTTTGGCTCCGCCGAAGGTCTTATTCCAATGTTCTCTCCCGGAAGCATCGGTCTTTATCAGCCATGCATCTCCATCGCCTGCACCGTAGGACTCGGTCTTCCCTAGAAGGACATAACCACCGTCTTTTGTCTCTTGGACAGAATAGCCCCAATCGTAACTCGAGCCCCCAAAGGTCTTGTTCCATTGTTCGTTGCCAGAGTCGTCGGTCTTTATCAACCATGCATCGAAATTCCCGGTACCATAGGAGTTCGTTACGCCAGCAAGAATATAACTACCGTCTCTCGTCTCCCTGACCGAAAATCCGCTATCTCGACCTCTTCCCCCAAAGGTCCTGTTCCACTGCTCGTTGCCGGAAGCATCGGTCCTTACCAGCCAGGGATCGGAACCGCCAGCTCCCCAGGATGTCGTATCCCCCACGATGATATACCCCCCATCCTTGGTTTCCTGGACCGACCGGCCTGTATCAGAACCTCGACCTCCATAGGTCTGGTTCCAGATCACTCCTTGCGTATCAAAAATGCCGACGGTGTGTAGAATAAGTATCAGCATGAGCATCAGCGCTAAGCCTAACACCAGAGGCTCTTCGCTGAATTTTGTGAAGACCGTTAATGATCGTATCCTATGGGCAATACGCCGAGCAATCCTGAGCGGCTTATTCTCTTTCCGATTCGTCATAGCTGAAAATATCCTCAATTTTAACGCCAAAGACCCTTGCCATCTTGAAGGCGAGTTCTAAAGACGGGCTATATTTCTCTTTTTCTATGGCTAATACAGTCTGTCTCGTTACACCCAGTTTCTTTGCGAGCGCTTCCTGCGTTAGATCGTGCATCGCTCTGTAGACTTTGATCGTGTTCTTCATTTCAGTGACTCGTATCCGTATCTCTTGTTGTAGTATCCATACACGATTGAGTACAACACCATCAAGGCACAGGCAGAGAAGGCCAATGTAAAACCAGTAGCTGTAAACTCAGGATGTTCGTACCTCATCGCGATTAAAACGATCCCCGCCACGGCACTTATCACTGCAAAAACCTTTAAAGCTATCTTGGATGCCTTTTCGCTTATCCTCTCATCTCGTTCGTCCTTCACGATCTCTTTAACTCCACTCTTACATAAATAGAATAAACCGGCCCCTAGACCTATTAATACAATCACCGGTACTGGATTTCCAACTGCCGTAAACCAGCCAGCTAACGCTACTGTAGATACGATGATCATCATCCTGCAAATCTTAGAGCTTAGCGCATCCATGACACCACGATGTAAGCCTTGTGTTACATAAGGTTATATAAACTTTACTATTTATTGGCCAATAGTCGTTATACGATTTTGTAAAACGTTTGGCGAGTTATCTATATATAAATGTTCAATATAATTTTGGTACCTTGGTTTATGTACTGTCGGACATGTATTCTTTACTAATCGTAAAGCTTATATTACATAATGTTATAGATCAGTTACGTGGCAGTAATATGACTTTAAGCACTATATAGGAGTGTAAGTAACTTGATCGAAAGGATTGGAGTATTTCTGGGCTTGCTTGCTCTCATTGGGCTTGCAGCGGGTTCGAACGGGTTCCAAATCGACTCGATGACATTCTCCTTGGCCAGCGACTACATAAACATCTCCGGCAACGCCGACCTCACAAAGTACAAAGGCAGCGGCACTGCCGAGGATCCATATATCATCGAGGGTCTGAACCTGAAGGACCATGTTGGAAACGGCATAGTGATCAGGGATACAGATGCGTACATCCTGATAAAGAACTGTACTATGGAGAACTTGAGTGGAGGATATATGGGCCTCAGTGCCCTCGGTATGATCATCGATAACGCAAAAAATATACAGATCAATGATTGCAGGATATCCGGCAGTGATCTTCTCATCTCCAAAGGCGAGAACATCCAGATCGATAACTGTAATACCAGCACCATCCTATTTGATGGTGTAAAAAACAGTACAATTATAAATAGCACGTCTGGTCACTTTATAATTGAGCCCACGGGAGTTACGTTGATCGTCAGTCCCCCTCCTGGAGTCGTCCCATTCAACCAAACGAGGATACCATCTCAAAACTGTCTGATCAAGAGCTGTAGGGCAGGATGGGAGATGGCCTTCTTCGATTCTAAGGACTGTGTTGTCGAGGACTGCTACATCGAAAACGGCGGATTGTGGACATTTAATCTTGCCAATTCCACCTTCAGCAACGTTACCGTTGCAAATGGTACTCTGGGGATTCATTCGTTCTCATCGGAAAGCACAAACCTAACCTTTGAGAAGATGAACCTGATTAAGACAGAGATATACCTGGCAGGATTCGATCCAGCGGGTTACTCATATGAGCTGAGAAACAGCACCGCCGATGGAAAGGAGATCTACTACTACGAAGATAAGAAAGGGTTGAACTTAAAAGGTCTGAAGGCCGGGCATATCTGGCTCGTAAACTGCCCTGGAGCCATGGTGGATGAGGTCGAAGCCAATGGGGTTTTTGTGGTGAACTCCACCGGCGCAACCATAGAGAACTCAGAGATCGATCAGGACGGCATTCACCTGGCATTCTCAAAGGACTGTGTGATCGCCAACAGCACCTTATACAACCCTCGAAAGAGCTTGGTTGCGAAGACTGCGGGAATAATGCTGGATATCGGCTGCAGCAATAACACTCTGAGCCACAACATCATAACAAGGACCCGGAAAACCGGCTCTGACTATTCGAGCTCCCTTGGAATTGCCACCACACAATCCGGAGGCAATAACATCATTGTTGGCAACATAGTCAGGAATGCTGGGATAGGTGTAGAAGCTGGGAGGAACAACACCATTGTCGAAAATACAATGGTGAGTAACGTTGTAGGTATCAAGGTCTCTGATGATTATAATAAGATCACTCAGAACAACTTCATCTACAACGGCATTGATGCCCAGCAGAAGAGTGAGATCGCCTGGAAGAAGGTGAGCTTCACCAACAACACTTGGGATGGCAACTTCTGGACTTCCTACCAGGGCGTGGATATGGACGGCGATGGAGCAGGCGATACGCCTTATCTAGAGCCGGTGGGATGGCCGAGAGCGGGGGAGCGAGAGCCTGCAGCGGAGGAGCCGGTGGTGGACAGAGCTCCAAGGATGGAACCGTTCCAGTAGATATCAAGATCTACCGATGGTAGATGGTAGATGGAAGGATGTACAAAAAAATCGAATCGTTTGTGGCCGGTTGCAGGCCGCCGAGACTGGCAGCAGGAGGTAAGTTCGTCATCGTCCTGATGGCGCTGGCTGCGCTCTGCACCTTCGCGGTGGCAGAGGAGGACTCGGCGGGAAACGCTGCAAACATGTGGATCGAAAAAGGAAACGAGCTGTTCATGAACGGATCTTATGAAGAGGCCGTCCAGGCCTATGACGAGGGTCTGAAGACGGATCCACAGAATGCCTCTGCCTGGCACTACAGAGGAATGGCCCTGGCAGGCATGGGCCGTGGAGTGGAGGCTAACCAATCACTTCAGAAGGCCATAAAGTTCCTCGACCAGAAGCTCCTGGAGGACCCGGAAGACCTTGAAGCCTTATGGCTGAGGGCAGAGGGCATGGATCTCCTAGGAAGGAGTGAAGAGACCCTTGAGGCCTACGGCCGGGTGGCAGAGCTGAACTCGTCCCATGCTCTGGGCGCTTGGATAAGGGATTCTGACATCCTGGTGGCTCTTGGCAGGTACAACCAATCTGCGGAGGCATTCAACAGAGCCATGGCCCAGGTCCCCGCCAACCAATCCCAGTCGCGGTTAGAATTTCAGTGGCAGAGGGAGAACACCACTATGTTCACAAAGGCATGGCTTATCGACGGCCAAATCCACAGAGTCTCCATCGGATTGTACAATATCACCTCAAGATCATTCGACGAGATCCAGCAGATAAACTCCGACTTTGTAGCAGCCTTGCAGCTCAAAGGCAGCGCAGCTGATCTGGGCAGGCATGGCGGCACCCTCATGGGATCGAGCCTCAATTGGGATATGTACACCTTCGGACTGCCCAAGACGACAGCTCTGGCCATACCTCCGATCCTGGCCATAACCAGAATCAATCCAGGGGGTGACGAGTTCATCGAAGTCACCAACGGCCTGAAGGAGGCCATCAGCCTCCAGAACTGGAGCTTTGAGATCCAGGGCTTAGAAGTGATACTGCCAAGGTATTCTCTTCTGTCCGGAAAAGCTGTCAGGATTCATCTGGGCAGCGGCCTGGGAAATGAGACCGACCTGTTCCTGGACAGCAATCTAGAGCTGAACGATATAACGGGAAGCGTCTCCATGAGAGACGACTCCGGAGAAGACGTAGCCTCCCTGGATTACAGAACTAAGCTGAATGGTTCGATTGCCTACTCCACCACCGCTTTTGAGTATCCTGGGCCTGATGGAGGAAAGATAGTGCAGAACTTTGAAGGACAAAAATAGGAGGTGGTTGATGTGAAAGAAAAACTCGGATCGTTGGCTGCCCTCGGTGAGCTATCGAAGTTGGGCGTGGGGACCAGGCTCGTCGTCGTTCTTGTAGCTCTGGCGTCGCTTTGCGTCTGCGCCGCTGCCCAGGAAGATACGGCAGATTACTGGTACAAGGAGAGCGGGGAGCTTTTCGTTAACGGCTCTTCAGAAGAGTCTGTCAGGGCACTGGATAAGGCCCTGCAGATTGATCCGGAGAATGCCACCATTTGGCAGACCAAAGGCTCGCTACTATCACTCATTGGCAAGAAGGATAAGGCCAACATGGCCCATCAGAAGGCCCTGGAACTCTTCAACCAAAGCATCGAGAAGAACCCTGAAGATGCCGAAGCCTGGTTGCTCAAAGCCTATACCCTCAGATCGATGAACCGGCCGGAAGAGGCTGTCAAAGCTTACGATAAGGCCATCGAGCTATATCCTCACGGAAATGTGGATTCTTATATCGCCTGGGTGGCCTGGAAGAATAAGGCCGAGGTTTTGATGCAACTTGGAAGATACAACGAATCCGTTGAGGCTTATGACATGGCCATCGTGCAGATACCTGCCAACGACACCGAGACGCAGGCCTTTGTCTACGGCACCAAGGGCATGTCTCTTAACAATGTCGGCAGGTACGAAGAGGCCGTCGAAGCCTACGATAAAGTCCTAGAGATCTCTGATGAGCAATCTCACACCTACATGCCAGCCCTGCAAAATAAGGGAATGGTTCTCCTGGGCATGGGCAGTTACGAAGAAGCCCTCAAAACCTTTGATAGAGTTATTGAGATCGATCCAAACTTCGGGGGTTGGTACGGCAGGGGCCAGGCACTGAAGGCTCTGGGCAGATACAACGAGTCAATCACAGCCTTCGATAAATCCCTTGAGCAGTTTCCTGCAAATCCTCTGGTCTGGGTAGACAAGGGTGAAGCGCTGCAGACTTTGGGCAGGAATGAAGACGCCATAAAAGCTTATGACAAAGCCATCGAAACCGCTAGATCATCGCCATCATTCATAGATGAAGGAACATCGGCTAAAGCCTGGTATAATAAAGGTCTTTCTCTGAAGGCGCTGGGCCGCACCTCAGATGCAGATGCCGCCTTTGCCAAGGCAAAAGAGTTGGGGTATCAGGATGACCCTAGTGGAACGTCAAGTGTATGTTGCCTTTGACTTCAATAGCATGCATTTCGACGAGAGGGACTTCGCGTCTTCGCGTCTTCGCGTGAGTCAGAAAT
>JGI24025J20009_10002063_pt1 | contig 14788 bp, 15 predicted proteins | sample Cruoilmetagenom3_FD_20009 | JGI IMG/M metagenome (IMG submission 20009)
TTAATCATATGGGGATTGAAGATTTGAATGGATGTATGTATAACTTCAAGCTTCTCTAATTTAACTTGCCGTTATAATTCATATAGCCGAAAGTCATGTAAGAGAAAAGCGGGGAAGTTTTTCGCGTAAATAGGATATGAGGGTACCACACCATGTCAGAGATAAGAAAACATTATTTCCTTGAGAAATACTGCGTCATCGCAGGAGAACGGTCAAAGAGACCGACCGATTTCGTCAAAGAGAGGGCACCGGAACCAGGACCCGAAACATGCTCGTTCTGTCCGGGTAATGAGGATCTGACGCCTGCTGCAACTGCTGTGTACAGATACGAGGGCAAAAAACTGGTCATCCAAAAAGATGAAGACAACAAACGGGTGAAGGACTGGGAAGTTAGATGCTTCCCAAACCTGTATCCGGCACTTCCCGGGCACGAGATCATCGCAGAGACTCCTGATCATGAAAAGCACCCATCAGACTTCACAGATGACGAAATCACGCTTCTCATGCAGGTCTATTCTGACCGAACAACTCATCATCTGGAAAATAACGACACACAGTATGTCTCTCTCTTCAGGAACCACGGAAGGGATGCTGGTGCATCTCTGTCGCATCCGCACACACAGTTGATACCGGTGCCGTTTGTCCCGCCCATGATCATGCAGGAACTGACTGCGATCGAAGAGGCAGACCGGTGTCCGTACTGCGATATCGTGGAGCGAGAATCAGGTGGAGAGCGGGTGATAATCGAGAACGATTACTGGATCGTGTTTGCGCCGTACTGTTCACGGTTGCCGTTTGAGATGTGGATGCTTCCGAAGAAGCACGTAAGCAGCATAACAGCGATCGGTGATCTGGCACCCATGGGCAAGGCGCTCCGGGATGCGCTCTTGAAATTAAAGACCCTTCTTAACAATCCAACGTATAATTACATGTTCTTCCAGATGGACAGCAGCAGCTATCACCTGAACATCAGGATTGAGCCGAAGCTCTCGATTGCGGCAGGTTTTGAGAAGAATACTGATGTCTTCATAAACACCATGCCGCCAGAGGATGCGGCAAGATCACTGAGAGAGATCGATGCGCCGCTCAAAATCTGAAAGCACGCTGTAGTATATCACAAAAGCATCGATTGGGCTATTGTACGGGCTGAAGTAACTATGCACCTCTCCCGGACCTCCTCCTGCTGTGAAGAGGTAGTACAGATGATCGCTGATTCCGAGACGCCGCCAGGTCTCGAGTAACTCCCGGTCACCGGTTTTCTTAACCTTCTCTTCCATGCGCTTCAGCTTCTCATAACATGCGATCTGCATCTCGTTTCCAAGCCAGCAACTGGTGTCGCGTTCAAGGTCCGCCCATGAGATCGTGTCAAAGACCCCGACATCGATCTCGCCAACAGGATCGCACGCCTCCACGATCTCAGATGGCGTCAGAAACGAGAGGTGGTCATATTTGAGAATCTCTTCCGGGAGGTATCCCAGAAACTCAAATATCCCGGTATCTGCCCAGTGGTGCTCGCCGAGCGTCTCATAATCCATGAAAATATTGATGCAGTCGCCTCTGGCTGCGGCAACCCATGCAGCATACTTATCAGCGGTCAGCGGGTACTCCTCCCATTCCCTCGATGAGAAGCGGAATCCGATGTCGTCGGTCAACTGGTAATTCCTGAGGAGAACCGGCATGTTCTTCTGCTCGTAGACGTAGTTCGGCGATCTCCAGCCGAGTATCCTTGAGATGCCCTCGATAAATATCCCTTTGAATCCAAGCGACTTAACGAGTTCTGCAATCTCATTGTTGTACAGAAGTTCGCTGTTCTCAAAGAATGTCGGCTCATAGCCGATCATGTCGCGTACCGCTGCACGGTGCATCTTTACCTGCTCTATAAATTCATCTTTATCCTCGTAAAGCGATGACAGGGAGTGGTAGTATGTCTGGCACAGGAATTCGACGTTCTTCGTCTCTGCGAGATTTTTGAAGAGTTCTATTAAGTCAGGATCATACATCTCACACTGCTCAAGAAACACTCCTGATACGCTGAATGAGACCTTAAATTCGTTCTTGTATTCATCCAGCCTATCCAGGATAGTATCGGTTGCTGGGTGGTAACATTTCTCTGAAATTTTATTGAATGTACTGCGATTCAGCTTTTCATCAAAATATTCCCCTCCCTGATATGGGAATCCCCGATTCAACCGGTAAGGCTGGTGGACTTCAAACGAAAGGGATATATAGGTCATCATTACATGGTTGTGTCAGGGTGACATAAAGATGACTATGAGGAAGTTCGGGGTTGGTCTGGAACCGGTCGAAGACCCCAATCCCGCGAAGACCATGCACACCATACTGAAACGACCATCAGCATCGTGGTCCCATTCGGTCTATTCGGTCCCGTTCGCAGGTAAGATCATTCCGAACCGGGATTATCCTTATGAAGGCTTGAGTTACGTACTGGACGGAAGAAACCATCATATCCTTGATGGGATCGCGATCGGCATCGAGGGACATGAATTGAAGGCATCGAGAGTGCTGGCATACCCGTGGAAGGTGATTTATTCATACCGTGGCGATGTGAAACTGGATGTGGACTACTATCTGCTGGGAATCGATGGAAACCCGGGCAGGATCATCATCAGGGCGAGTGAGCCGTGCACGCTTGAGATCGAGCCGCTTATTGACATCAGGTGGATGTATGATCATTCCGACCCATCGGCTCACAGGGTGGAGGAACACGATAATGGGCTCTTGTTTTCCAGAGACGGGATACGGGCAGCGGTTGTAACATCTTCGCCATGCGACTGCCAGAGATGGCATCATCCTGTCGGATGGTTCTACAAGATGGGGTCCGGATACCGTGAAGAGGTGGACGGAAAGATAGTATTCAGGGGTGAACAGAGAGAACCCGTATCGCTCGGGACGATCCGGATCGCTGATCAGAAGACAGCCACCATTGCTGTCGGATGCGGCAGATCAGAGGATGATGTGATGCGAATGTGCACGCGGGCGCTTGCAGACTATGCAGCGGACGAACAGAGTGAGATTATGAATGCGAAGAGGGTCGTGGAATCGCTCGATCTCCGCGGTGCTGCTGCGTTTCGGGCGCTCGGGATTACGAAGTTTGGCATGTATCTTGGGGATACGCTATCTTTTGAGGCAGGGGATCTCTGGTTCAGGACGGTGTGGTTCAGGGACTGCTTCGAAGGGATTTTACAGAACATCAACACGCTCTTCAAACTCGGGATGGAGAACCGGATCAGAGATACCCTTGTTTATGCATTCGATCACAGGGACGTGTACGGGAGGATACCGAACTTCGGGGATAACTATGACAGCATCGATGCAACGCTGCTCGCATTCATCGTTGGTTCCGAGTATCTCATGCGAAGGCGGGACGACGATCTGAAAAAGATGATCCTCAGGTGTGCGGATGATCTGCTGACTTCACTCGAAAGCGGAGATCTGGCAGTACCGAATGGTCCGCCTGTGCTGCATCAAAACGGGCTCGTATCATCAGCACCCCACCACTCCTGGACTGATGGTATGCGGAGCATCACAGCAGTTGGGATAACGCTGTCTCTGCCGATCAGGGTTCCCGAGGACTGGGAGTACGAGTCGCTCAAGAGATATGGGGAGAAGGCGGTTTCTGAACTGGCTAAGCCGAAATATTTCCTTCCGGAGGTCAATGCTCAATGGATCAGAGCGATTAAACTCGTATCAGAATTATCCGGAGAAAAAAGATACTCTGATCTTTTAGATCTGGCGTCATCCGGTTTCAGGGCTATGTTTGTGAATGAACCCTTCTTAAATAATCTTGTCACAACCGATGGGCATGTTGACAGAACCACCGGATCGCCTGCGATGGTTGCAATCTCGATTGCTGATTTTCTGTTTACGGACGAGGAGGTTCGCATCTTCATGAACACGATCAAGGAACACCTGCTGGTCCGAAGAGCAGGGCTGGCGTTCGGGGTTGCTGTGCGGGAATCTGAGAAGAAGATATATTATGGCGATTCCGAATATCATGAATGCGTGGTGTGGCCAAGGGACACACCGTATCTGATACGCCTGTTGCGCAGGAATCGTGAAGAGAGGCTTGTGAGGGAGATTATCAGGAGCAATCTTAATCACCAGATGAACGAGGGTTTCTTATTCTACAACAGTGAGTTATTCAGTCAGGATAACGGTATCGTACCTGTCAAGAACCCTGTCCAGTTCTGGTCGCAGTGGGTTGATGATCTGGTCGGATGAACAACCCATCCCTCTGATCCCAATCTCCTCATGTCTTTACAGCGATTTAGAAAGGGAATACCAAAAGGTAGTAATGGATTGATGGTTTTATCCCCTGCCGACCACCTCAGCGGCACTTTCATCGATTGGCTCGATTCTCTTCCGGAATCTCCCGCTCTTTATCGAATATCCTCCTGAGACCGCAACGACAACACCCGCTATGGTATCCACTATCAGATCAGTCATCGTATCGTACAGATCCCGCTGTTCATGCGTGCCAAAGAACTGATCGATCCCGAACTCTCCGATCTCCCATGCGACACCGACTGCCATTGTGAATACAATCGTGACAAAGATCATCCCGCGAAGATCCATATGAAGCCCTGCCCAGTACTCATCCAGCAGATAGATCGTTGTAAGCGCGATAAAAGCGATCAACGCAGATGCGAAGAAATGACCGATCTTATCATAAAAAGGAATCGCCCAGTACATCTTCAGAACTCCTCCACCAACATGAAAGAATATTACAAGCGTGATCGCCAGATCAAGTAACAGAGGGATTCTGATATCAAATCTTTTTTCGATGATATTCGGTGCCATCGAGAGGATAAATCCTGAAAACGAGGCAAACATCCATAGCCAGTCGTGAACCTGGATGCTGTAGACCCCCATAACAATCATGGCGCATTTCATCAGGTATGATGCGATAAGCGGTATCCGTATTTTCATTCTTATCGGATATGATCCATGAATGTAAATATGTTTGGTAAAACTGTTGCACCTATCAAAAGAAGTATGAGCAGTTCTGATAGCGTCAAATCGCCTCCCTTCCAATCATTTTGTTGCTCTATTTCATAGAATGTTTGATATTTATTGATGTAGTATAAATTACAGCTTCTTCTTACGAGTTATATATGAAACAGCCAGTCTTCCCATGTCCTCTGTCATCTCATGTAGTTTACCTTCTTTTACCAGATTTATACCAACCATAGCCATAGCCGTTCCCCCTATAGTATCAACAAGTAAATCCATCATGGTATCCTCCAGACCCAACTGAAAATTCATACCCAAGAGCGTGCCTGCCGCCCATTCCGCAAATTCCCATACAACACCTGAAGCCATCGTAATAGCCACAACAGCAAACGCCATTGCATATACATCTATGGACAGTCCATCCCAGTGTTTATCCAATAGATACATGGCGATTAATGCCAAAAAGGCGATAAGAACCGAAGACACAAAATGAGTAACTATGTCAAAGTCAGGGATGGGGTAATACATGGCAAATAGACCACCCATGCCGACATGTAAAAATAATGCAAAGGCGATCATGAAGTCAATAATCCCGGGCAATTCAATCTTGAAAGAGCGTTTGAGTAAAATTGGTGCCGTGCTTATTAGAATGCCCGCGATGCATTCGAGCATCCATCGTAAATCGTCTTTCGATATTGCTACGAGTAACAATAACACCATTCCAACTCTAAGAACATGAGCTACATAAGTCCATCGTGTTTGACAGCCTTGTTTTTTAATCTCGGTCATGATACTACCACTTGTTGTTTAATCCGTTATGAATCTTAAAAATTTAAAAAGTTTACGAAAGCTAATGAACATGAGCGTTAATTGAGCATCTACGGCTATTCAGAAGTTATGAAATTTAGGACACTACCCATGAATGTAAATACGTTTGGTAAAACTGTTGCTCTCATCAAAACAACATGATAGTCTGATCGCAGTAGTTCCGAATGCCCATACTTCCGAATGTATTAGACTTGTTGCGGAATAATTTGGAAAAGCCATGAGAACGGAGATCTGCAAAAAGGAGCAATATGTAAGGAGGAATAGACGTCGTAGAAGGCTGCATTTTATATCGCAACACGTCTAATATATCACAGAAGATCTCAGTATCACAATCAATCCGGATATCGAGTCCCATCAGGGTCTGAGCACATATATGGAGATACATGCCCCTATCACTGGTCTTGAGATCCGACCGGAGACCCCGGCAGAATTCGTTGTCACTCTCAGAAGTAGATACGACCAGCGAATATCCTTGAATCTGAAGGCACTGGAGATACCAGAGAACTGGGATGTGGAATTCCTCTCTGTTGAGGATGAGGATGTGAGAATAACCACGCTGGAGATGCCGCCTGGAGGCGAGCAGCAATTGGAGGTCAGGGTAAGACCCACAACAAATGCGAGTGATGGAATCTATCCGGTGATCGTGGGCGCTCTCCTCGATGACGGCAGGAGCATATCGCAGAAGCTGGAGGTTGTGATCAACGAGGGTATAGAGAAGAGCCAGATACTCAGCATATATCCGAGTTACAGCGAGGTAACGCTCAATCCGGGAAGTTCCACCGAGGTACGGGTAAATATCAGGAACAACTGGGATGAACCACTGAGCAACGTGCAACTTGAGGTGCAGGACGTAAGCGGCATCAGAACCGAGATCAGGAGCTTTGGGACGATTGAAGAACTGGAACCCGGCGAATCCAGAACGATACCGGTCGAGATCACTGCACGGGCAGACGCCGGAAGCGGGGTAAAGGAGATATTCATGCGGGCAAAGAGCAGTGACATCCAGAGCGAGGAGAAGAGTATCATGGTGGATGTCAAGAAATCGAGCGGCAGCGGATTCATTGGCATTGGGCTGGTCGTGCTTGCGATCCTCGTTCTTGCAGTAATGATTCGTAAGTTCGGGAGACGATAGTTATGGAAACGATGATTGAAACAAAAGAACTTACCAAATCCTTTGGTAAGGAGAACGAGATCGTGGCGGTGGATTCGCTAACGCTTCAAGTGGATGCTGGTGAGGTCTTTGGATTCGTCGGTCCGAATGGTGCTGGCAAGACCACCACCATGAAGATGTTAATCGGGCTCCTGGAGCCGAGTTCCGGATCGGGCAGGGTTGCGGGATTTGACATCGTGCGGGAAGTAATCAGGATAAGGGAGGTCACTGGCGTGCTTCCGGAACCAGCCGGGTATTATGACAACCTTACGGCAAGACAGAATCTCAGATTCTACGGCAAACTTTATGATATCGAAGAAAAACGTAGAGAGGAGAGAGTCGTTGAGTTGCTCGAACTCGTTGGACTGGGACATGCCATTGATCAGAAGATCGGCGGCTTCTCGACAGGTATGCTCAAGCGATTCGGTCTGGCTCAGGCACTGATAAACGAGCCGAGTATCCTGTTCCTGGATGAGCCAACAAGCGGCATAGATCCTCTGGGAGCGCAGGAGATGCGGGATCTGGTCAGGAGACTTAAGCTGGAACGGGGTGTTACCGTTTTCTTGAGTTCGCATTCGATGACCGAGGTTGAGGAGATATGCGACAGGATCGGTGTGATATCGAGAGGAAGATTGATAGCGGTGGGTACTGTGGAAGAACTCAGGGATAAGGTGCGGGAGAAAGAGGGGGTTAGATATGTACTGGAGGTGTCTGGCATGGCTGCCGATGAGATTATTGGGGCACTGGAGCATATCGGAAGCGTGCACTCGGTTGAGGTTTCGGATGGCGGGATACGGCTGCTGGCGGATAAGGATGCGCGTATGGAGATCGCTGAGGTCGTGAAACGCTCTGGCGGTGCTGTGTCAAAGTTCGAGGAGGAGAGGATGGATCTTCAGCGGGTGTTTTTGAGGTTGATCGGGGCATGAGGTGATTTCTGGGCAGATTACCGATAGGAAAGAGTTGTCCGCGTTCATAATGCAGAAGAAGCGACTGGATTAGCCGTTGAATACGAGAATACAGTAATCTGGTAGATTGCATTCAGGCGATAACTGCAAATCGTTTCGTAGTTTAAGTAAAACTTAATAGACACTCCATTAAACGCTTGACAGGAACTGAATTAAGAAGCGACAGTCAGTTCTCATAAAAAATGAAGGAGGACATAACATGAACAACAGAACAAAATGGATAACCGTATTCATGCTCGCATGCCTCGTGATCTCGGCTGGGCTCGCCTCGGCAGGATTCTGGGGCTCGGATACGTCCGAAATGCAGCAGAAGAAAGTGATCACCGTGTCCGGCTACGGCACTGTTGACACATATCCTGACGAGGCTGTGCTCAGGCTCGCGGTGGTGACGCAGGCAGAGGATGCGAAGAACGCATCCGAAGAGAACGTCAAGAAGATGGATGCAGTGCTTGCCGCACTTTACGAGATCGGGATACCGGAGGATGATGCCGTAACATCCGGTTATCGGGTGTGGCCACAGTACAGCTGGAGGGATGAGGAACAGCAACTTACCGGCTTTCAGGTGCGCAACTCGCTGACCGTAACAGTCAGGGACATCGAGAAGATTGGAGATGTGATCGATGCCGCGCTTTCCGCAGGAGCAAACGAGATCAATGACGTGACATTCACGGTGAGTGATGACCGGCAGGCAGAACTCAAGAGTGAAGCCATCGCAGATGCAGTTGCGAAAGCAATGGCGGACGCATCGTCTGTTGCTAAGGCGATGGATGTAGCGATCATGGGTCCGGTTGAGATATCGACCACCGGATCGCAGTTTTCGCCGTACAGGATGCACATGGACTACGATACTGGCTACAGAAGCGGAGGGGTGATGGTAACTCCTGAAGGGATGCCAGTTCCAATGCCGACTCCCGCGGCTGCACCTCCGCAGATCCAGCCAGGAGACGTGACGGTCTCGGCGCAGGTGACTGTGGTGTACGAGTTCAGGTGAATACAGAGGCGTAGAAGATGATGCAGGTCAATAGGAAGTATGTTTTATGGATTCTGGTGTTCGTAGCAGCATCACTGATCACAGTACTGTTTCTTGGTCCGGCTGGGATTGGCGTGTCAGAACTTCTTTTTGTCATCGCAAGTCTGCTCTTCTACGCCGTACCGATCACAATAGTAGTTTATGTGATTAGTTTAGTCAAACGATACGTCGATTGCAAGGTGATGGAATCAGAGCGGGCTGCAGATATGGATACGAAGATGGAACTGCTGGAGCAGCAAATCGAGCGAATAGAGAGTAAGGTGGATAAGATTGCTGAAAATCGTGGAGCGCAGTTAAGTAAAGACTGATTTGAGGGCGGATGAGGTGATATGAGTGAAAAAGAGAATAGCACACGGACTTGGAGTATTGGTGATTCTTGGGATTCTGATTCTATCAGGCACAGCATCAGCATGTGTAAACCCAACCGACTCGTTTGCAACCGAGGTTTTATTGAACAAGCCCGGGGTTTCATACAATCTGTCCGGAATAATCGAATCAGATGACGTTATCGTCAAAACAAAGGAAGTTCCGGTTCTTGAAACCGGACAGCCAGAGGGAGTGCCGACACCGCAGGCGATTATGATTCCGGAGAATAACAGCACAGTGATGATAGGAACCGCAACAGGAGAGCCAATTGAAACACGAACCGAACTCGATCGAATCATCTATCGCTCGCATTACAATCCGAATGTTGCGGTGATCCTTTCGGATAGAGTTCCCAACTATAATGAGGGGGAATGGGGCGATGCCAGGCACATTTCGGTAAAAATCCAGATCCCAACAAAAGACGTGCACAGAAGCATGCCATATATCGGAATCGGACTGACTGAAGACGTATATACTGCTGCGCTTGATATCGAAGCTTGTGCAGATATTGGCTGGGATTTCGAGGTATCCGGAAGTGGAAGCTGGACTACAGATGATGGTGAACGCCGCACCATGAGATCGTATTTGCTCAGAAAAGGCGATATCCGGATCAATGTTATGCCTGCTGATAGGACCTCACTGGAAGAGACCGTGATCAGTGTGGCTGTAAACGATGCAAAGTCCCTGAGTGAAGGTGCAAAAGACGAGATCACAGATGTTCTGGTCGCAATCGGGTTTTTTGAATCGACAGACATAATCGATGATACGGCAATCATATCAAATATCAGGGAATGGGGTGACCTTGAATCTGCTATCGGTGTTGCTGCCGACGATTTCGATTTCGGCGCTGCCATGAAGACAGAACTTGAGCATCTCAGAGGCGTTGGTGTGATTGTAGGATTGACTGATACGGATGTTGACGAAATCGCATCTGCCCCTGTACGCGGAGCTGCTGGTTTCAATTCAAGGATCGTTTATGAAGACGGTGAATGGATACCGTATCGTGAAACAGGGAATCCGATACTGATGAAACTTGCCGACTGCGGCGGATTTCCGATCACAGTACTGCCAGGTGAGACTGCGTCACCTGCACCCACGGAATCGACAACACACGCACCTGCGCCAGATCATACACCCGCTCATACGGTGCCAGCATTCACAGCGTTTGCTGCGATCGCGGGAGTGCTGGCGGTCGTGTATGCGAGGCGGCGCGGTGACGGAGGTGAGCGATAAATGGTGAAACTGTGCGGCTGTGAAAAATGCGCTCATCGTCTTTAAAGATAAGAGATTCCTGCAATTTGGTTTATTTGTAAGTCCAAAGGGTTTCAAAGGATTTTTGGTAAGTATCTCACTTATTCCAGTTTATGGGATCGTTTATTCCATTTTTCGGGATTAACTTCCAGATTACATACTTGAGTTGTTCCAGCCACGTGTATATTGAGCACCGAGGAGGGGCGCGATGATAGAAGTACCCAATGTAAAAAGGAGGTGAAAAGAAGATGGATAAGAAAATGTTTGCAGTGGTCATGGTCGCGTTGTTTGTAGCCGTGTGCTTTGCAACCAACGGTTTTGCAGCTAACGTGAGTGCAACTGCAGACGAGAATCCCGCAACTGGGGCTGACACACCAACAATTGTGTTTGCGAGAGAAGGTCTCGAAGTAACAGGCGAAACGATGATAAACGGAACGCCTGTTAGAGAACTCACAATAACCGTGCTAAACGAGACAACACTGGAATTCGATGAAGAGAGTAAAAGCTTTTCGATAGATGGCGGCTACCTCGTCATCGATGAGTGCGCAAGCGATAAATGCGTTGCAAAAGCATACAGTGGCACTTTGTCAGGTGTGCCGTCAGGCGGGTTAAACGTTCAAGTCAACATAGACTACACATACAAAGATTGTGACAGTATCTGTGGCGGATATGCGCGTTTCAATCTGAATGTGCCGCAAGGTGGCTCAGACTCCAGGACCATATATGACGCATGTGGACCTGATAATAGCGCAAGTGGTACTCTGTCTGCCTCGTTTACCGCATATCCGGGACAAACGTATAGATTCCCGATATCGTGCGTGCGAGACGACTGTTGTAGTGCTAGCGACACTGGGGACATATTTACCTGAACGAGATACGTTAAGAGCCATAACGGCTCTTTTCTATTTTTTGTTAAAAATCTGTTTTCATAAAAGTATCAAGATAATAATACCAAAAACGATATGTTGAATGTTAAAGAAAACCATTTAGGATGATGCCAAGAAATAGAATCATATCAGCAAATATAGTGTTGATACTCTCATTGTTTATACTTGTTTTTAAACTAACAAATCCTACTCCAACTTGTATCCAGGGCGAGCATGCCGTAACGATCTCAACTCTCTACACCTTCACCGATTGCATCACAATCGCAATATTTTCAGGGCTTGCTGTAGCAAGCGGTATGTGTTTATTGTTTTTCAGATCTGAAACAAAAGAATCAGTCGGCTTAACCACCATTGATGAGCCAGTTGCCGCACAGAAAAATAATCTTGATGTAGTATTAAAAACTCTGAAAGGAAAAGAGCAGATGATCATAAACGAACTCATCAAAACAGGCGAGATCAACCAGTCCGAACTATCATCAAGAACTAAAATCCCCTCGTCCACACTCTCAAGGACTTTACATGATCTGGAGCAGAAAGGATTGATAGTCCGGTATCACAACGGGATGAGCAAGATGGTGAAACTTGCCGATTCGTTCAAGCGATGACTGCAAATCGATTCGTGGTCATCAAAAGAGACTTTAAGGGCGTCGTTAATTACTGGATATTCAGAGGCGATGGAAATGAAATGGATTGATCCGATAGTAGAGGATGTCCACACAACACGCGAGAACATCCGGAAGGCGTGTGGCTATAACCTTGATCGAGTCTGCGAGATGCTTCGAGAGAGCCAAAGAGCGCATAATTCAATGATCGTTACCAGAGCCAAGTTCCCCGGCCGGCATGGGCAGCGGTGATCCCGATGAAACATGCATCCACACTGCTTGCACTGCTGCTGATCTTCGCATCAGCAACCACCACAGCAGCCGTGCTGGTCGAGGAGGCAGGCGAGATACCATATCAGGTATCGAGAGCCGACCGGATCGTGGCAGGGACGGTAACAGACGTCCAAGCCTTCTACAATCACACGATCGTTACAATCGAGGTCGATTGCTGGCTGAAGAACCCGCTACCCGCAAAAGTGATAACAGTCAGGACAGAGTGCGGGACAGGCGTCTGGACCGAGGATGCGGCGTCCTTTGCCCCGAACGAGACCGCGATCCTGATGCTCGAAGACGTGGACGCAAGCGAGAACAGGTTCAGGATCGTGTGCGGGGAAGTCGGAAAGCACCCGCCGTCAGAGAGGAGCGCAATTCTGAAAGCGATATCATTATCCGATTCAGACCTCCCGCTAAGAAGCGGCGATTCCGATGACGAGGTAGTGCGAAATCCCCCACCGAACCCGGTCGAGTTTATCCTGCCCACAACCGACCGCGGGCTTGACATGGACGGGGACGGCTTGTTTGACTATCTGATCGTGGAACTTGCCGCATGCACGAGTGAACCCGGAATGTACTACCTCCACGGTGAACTGTACGTGCCACTTGGAATGCTTGAGGAGAATGGGGAGACCGGCATGACCGGTATCGGTTTTCAGATCATAGAGCTGGCAACGGCTGCGGTTTACCTGAACGAGAGCACTCAATCGGTTTCGATTAATTTTGAGGGTGGCAGCATCCACAATAATGAAATAAACGGTCCCTACGAAGTTAAAGTCAATGTCAACAACGAAACGTGGGGCTTTGGTCATGCATTCGATCACACGACTGGCGATTATGAGTTTGCGCAGTTTGAGCAACCAGCTCTGCTGCTCTCGGGTCCGGTGCGCTCGAAGGGAGATGCCATCGGACTGGCACGAGAGAAGGCACAGGAACTCGGTATCGCGGTCAGGGCGGTGAATTACACCGAGATTCGGATCGAACGCGCCCGTGAGATATGGTCGCTCGATTTCGAGGGCGAGGAATTTGATGAGCGGTTCGTGATTCATGGCGAAGATGATGTCGAGCACCAGACACTGAACGGGACGATGAAAGGAATTCCGGCGAAAGGGGTTCCTGCGATCAATGCTGCAGGTGTTATTGCGATTGTGGCGCTGGTGTGCGCTCTTTGCTCGAGGAAGTGGAAGTAGAGGAGTCGTACGTAGTTTGATGACCCGAACATCTACACCAGCCGCAGTTCTCCTGTGACCGCGTCCAGTTTATCGGACCTGCCAGGTCCTATGCCGAGTGCTGTGACCGTACCAGGCGGTATCTCGGTGAGACCCGCGTCCGTGATCAGCGATGCCGGAAGCCCTGCTGCTTCCGCGTCCATCTTCAGTTCATACATCTCTGAGAGATCCCGCACCTGCAGCACGATCTTCTTCTGCCCGCCATCCTTCCATGCCTTGCGAGCGCTCGAATCTGCTTGCTCTGCCGCGGATACCGCAGCATGTGCGACCTGCACCGCAAGTTTCCCGCGGGAGAGTTTCAGATCCTCCCGGATGATAATGCACTGTTTGTACTCGGTCATGTGAAGGTATATGAGCATCTATGAATATTATATCATTACATGATAACGCAAGCGTCGACGCCAGAGGCGTTAGCAGACGGGGTGATCCTTTCCGTATTCGAATCGGATGAGCGGTTCAGGAGCGTGCTTTCGAGAACGATAAAGGAGGAACTTGGCATGACAGTCCTCGAATTCAGCGAATGCGCCTCGATTCCACAGAGCACGATGTACAAGATACTCGAAGGGCGCCGCGAGCCGAATGTGAAGACGCTTCGACAGATCGTACAGACGATACGAAAACTCGAAGGGACTGAGAATAACTTTATAGCGGTCATTGCAGCGCGTCCGGTACTCGACCGCATCACAGAGAGGCAGATCTTGATCGAGGGAGAGTCCGTGGTCGTGCGAGAGTATGCTGCCTCCACGATGGAGGATGCGATCATAGCAGCGGTTCGTGCCGAGCGTGACGGCGCATCAGCGCTCGTATGCGCACCGATCGTAAGCCCGACTGTTGAGAAGATATTAAGCATCCCGGTGGCAACGATCAATCCGACGAGCAGCATTGTGCGGGCGATCGAACTTGCCGCACGCAAGCGAAGCAGTGGCACTGTCTAAAAATCCGGGTGTTTTATCACCGCGGTCTGCGAAGCAGTGCCGAAGGCCGAACGCAGAGGGCGCAGAGTTTTAAGACCGATCCGAACCTCTGCGTTCTCCGCGTGCTCTGCAGTAAAATTTATGGATATAGCGATTTCACTGGATTTTCTGATTGTGCCTGGTAAGTGTTCCCGGACTTTTTTGGGATATGGTCAGAATCATGACCATTTCGAACGAAAGCCTTATATCCCCTAGAAAATCTACCACCAGTAGAGGTGTCAGGATGCCTATGCCCTGAAGGTAGATCCAATGAGGATGG
>JGI24025J20009_10002067_pt1 | contig 14775 bp, 16 predicted proteins | sample Cruoilmetagenom3_FD_20009 | JGI IMG/M metagenome (IMG submission 20009)
CTAACTTATCATAACGAGTGGCAATCGCACGGTACTGCTTGATCTTGGCAAAGAAGTTCTCGATCAGATGCCGTGCTTGATAGAGCTCTTTATCGAAGCCTCTTGGCTGCAGCCGATGACACTTAGATGGTATGACTGCATGGCCTTGTACTGCTTTAATCGGTTCAATGACACGGGCATCGGCATCATAAGCTTTATCGGCAAGCCAAGTTTGGCTAATACTGACATCTAATAGCTCATCTGAGCCACACAGGTCATGCGCTGCTCCACCCGTCAGATAAAAGCCAGTAGGATTGCCTAGCGCATCTGTACGAGTATGTATTTTAGTGGTCAATCCACCTTTGCTGCGGCCGATGGCTTGATCCCTTTTTTTCCAGCGCTGTGCTGATGGGCTTTAACAATAGTGGCGTCTAGCATGGCATATTCATCATCTGATTGTTCGGATAACTGATTAAAAACCTGCTCCCATATGCCTTTTTTTGACCAACGGCTAAAACGAGTATGAATCACTCTGAAGTCGCCAAAGCGTTCAGGTAGGTCACGCCAAGGGATGCCGGTCTTATAGCGGTAAAGAACTGCTTCTACGAATAAGCGGTTATTTTTTGCGGTAACACCAACGTCACCTGGTTGACCGGGCAGAAGATCTTTAATCTTCTCCCATTGGTCATCACGCAGGGCATGTCGTCTTGTCATAATATTTGAGCTCAGTTTGCTATATATAGAATTAGTATAGCTTATTCTAAAATAATTGTTCTATTTGATGACACGCCCTAGTTTTTCATAATGTTTTTCATAATGTTTTTCATAATGTTTTTCATAATGTTTTAAGTGATCTGCTCGTTACTGTTTTCGACTGTTTTAACACAAAGGATTGTGTGCTAGCTGCCACAAAATGGCTCTGTCATGATGACTGCTTTCAAAAGCCGGGCGTTTCCTACGATTACCAATGAAACCGCCGTTGCTTTTATCGGTCTTTATTGCATGGCAGTGGTCATGGGTTATGGGCGCTTTTTGTTTACCGCCACTTTGCCTGATATTATGGTGCAACTGTCGTTATCGACGACGATTGCAGGCTGGCTCGCTTCCATCAATTACATCGGTTACTTTATCGGCGCACTCATTGCTATGTTCGTCCCTCAGCGCTCGACATGGCAAGCAATGATGCTATGGACGGTGGTGAGTGTCGTGACGACGATGCTGCTGGTTGTGCCTGATATGTCATTAAGCCTATGGTATATGATTCGGCTGTTGGCAGGTGTTGCAAGCGGGATAGCGATGATTTTAAGCTCATCCTTTGTCATTCAAAGCTTAACCCTTGCACGTCGATCGGTACTCTCAGCAGTACATTATGCCGGTATCGGTGTTGGGATCAGTGCCTCTGCTATATTGACTTGGTGGTTATTGGTATTAGGCTATCATTTTGATGTCATTTGGCTAGTGGCGGGGTTGAGTAGCCTGCCGCTTTTATGGTTACTCTATGCCATAAGGCCCAAGAACTCTGACCCTATTGATTTAAGTCATGCCAGTCCGCGCCTCTCACTATATCAAACGTATTTAAGCTTTAAACACGCCTTGTACGAAGCTATTGCAGGACATCATAAAGCCATTGCTTTATTGTCAGCAAGCTACGTGCTGGCAGGGTTTGGCTATATTACGTCTGCGACTTTTTTACCTGTTATGGCCGCCCAGCGCCTCACAACGCAGACGTATGCAGGGCTACTCATTTGGTTGGTTGTGGGTATTTTTGCGATGCTCTCTAACCCCTTATGGGGGGCCCTAGCCAAACGAGTCGGGGAAATAAAAACCTTAATAGGCTTAACCATATTACAAGCGTTTGGCATGTGTTTGCCGCTCTGGTTTGACGGGGCTGTGGGTCTGTATGGTAATGCCGCCATTCTAGGACTGACTTTCGTTGGTATGGTATCAATGACCCTGACGTTGATTAAAAACATCAATCCCGCTTACTCAAATTTGCTCATAGGGCTGGCCACACTGGCCTATGCGTTAGGACAGTTTTTAGGGCCATTGGTGACAGTGGGCTTAGCAGGGCAAAACGGCAATTTCAATGCCGGGCTACTCGTTGCCGCTATAGGTCTATTTATTGGTTTGATACTACTTTTATTGTTCCGTCGGCAAACCAACCGCGAAAGCTGATGAGCATGACCTAAACTACACTACGGCTAAATACTTCTCGCAACTCAAAACTGGTGTGTACTTGTGCGACGCCTTCGATACGATTTAGTCTGTGTAAGAGAAACTCTTCATAATGCGCCATATCACGCACCCGAACTTTAATCAGATAATCTTCTGTGCGACCAGTGACAATACTACAGCTGACGACTTCATCAAAGCTTTGGATCTTCGTTTCAAATTGCTCAAAGCGCTCGGCAGTATGACGGTCCATACTAATCGCAATAAAGACCGCTAGTGGGTAGCCCAGTTGTTGTGCATCCGTTTTGGTATGATAGCCGGTAATAATCCCTGCCTCCTCTAAACGTTTAATACGGCGCGCGCAAGGAGTGGCTGATAAGTTGACGCGTTCGGCAAGCTCAGTAATACTCATGCGTGCCTGCGTTTGTAATAAGCGTAATAACTGTCTATCAGTCTCATCTATATCGGCTAAAACCTCGTTATCAGAATGGCTGTTTGGCATAATATGCTACTTTATTAGTGGATTTGCCTAATTATAGGCAGTTATCAGATGTTTTTCACTAAAAAGGTGGGATTTTTAATGACAGAAAGCTGATTTCTGTGCTAAAAATTTTGATATTATAATGGTATAAGTATGGGTTATCTCGTATGATAAACAGATGGTCTCATCGCAGCCCTCAGCCAAAAATATAAACGCCCACCTCATCTAAGGATTGATTATGTCTGACCAAGCCACACGTCATGTAGCCTCAAAAACTGCAAAGATGACACCAAAAAGCGCCGCTTTTGACTTCCGTAAGTATCGTCCTTTTGCGTTTGCGCCTTCACTGCCAGATCGCACTTGGCCGAGCAAGACGATTGAGAAGTCACCAATATGGGCAAGTGTGGACCTGCGCGATGGCAATCAGGCGCTGATTGATCCGATGACCATCGAACAAAAAATGCGCTTTTTTAAAACGTTAGTAGACGTTGGTTTTAAAGAAATTGAGATCGGGTTTCCGTCAGCTGCACAGGTTGAATTTGACTTTGCTCGTAAACTCATCGAAGAAAATCATGTGCCTGACGATGTGACGTTGCAAGTTTTAGTACAGGCTCGTGAGCATTTGATTGCTCGTACCTTTGAATCATTAAAGGGCGCAAAGCGTGCGGTGGTTCATGTTTACAATTCAACCAGCCGTGTACAACGTGAAAAAGTGTACGGTAAAGATAAAGCTGAGATTAAAGAGATTGCTATTGCGGGCGCCAATTTGTTGGTGGAGTACGCGGCTAAATATCCTGAGACTGAATGGGTTTTCCAGTACTCGCCTGAAAGCTTTAGCCAAACAGAAACGGATTATGCCGTAGAAGTCTGTGATGCGGTTTGTGAAGTATGGCAGCCACAGCAAGGGCAGGAAGTGATTCTTAACTTACCAGCGACCGTTGAGGCCTCTATGCCTAATGTGTTTGCCGATCAGGTTGAATACTTTTGCCGAAACCTTGCCCAGCGTGAGCATGTGATTATCAGTTTGCACACGCATAATGACCGTGGCTGTGCGGTGGCCGCTGCTGAACTTGGCGTCCTTGCTGGTGCTGATCGCATCGAGGGTACGCTATTAGGTAACGGTGAGCGTACGGGTAACATGGACATTATGGTCATGGCCATGAACCTATTTAGCCAAGGCATCGACCCTGAGCTGGACTTTAGTAACATGAGCGAAATCGTACAGGTCGTGAGTGAGTGCAATAATTTACCTTTGCACCCCCGTCATCCTTATGTGGGCGAGTTGGTCTTTACAGCCTTTAGCGGTTCGCATCAAGACGCCATCAAGAAGTCTCTCGATTATAATGAGAAGCATCAAGATGAGACCGACAATGTTTGGGATGTGGCTTATCTGCCAATTGATCCGGCGCATATTGGTCGCAGCTATCAAGATGTGGTGCGTATTAATAGCCAGTCTGGTAAAGGCGGCGTCGCCTACATTTTACAACGTAACTATGGCTTTAACTTACCACGCTGGATGCAAATTGACTTCAGCGGTGTGGTACAAAAGCAAGCTGAAATGGCGGCGCGAGAGCTACAGAACGATGAAATCTTACAGACTTTTGAAGATACGTATCTACAGCAAGGCAAGTTTGAACTATTAGATTATAGTGTTAACAATAAAGGCGGTGACGTTTATTTTAACGGTCAAGTGCAAATGAACGGTGAAATCATCAATATTGATGGCACCGGTAATGGCCCATTATCATCATTTATTGATGGTCTTGCACAGCACACGGGTAAATCACTCCACATTATTAACTATGCTGAGCATGCGATTAATCCGCATCACAACAGCGGTAACGGTATCGATGATGATACCAATAGTGATAACAAGACCAATGCGAATGCCGCAGCTTACATTCAGCTCAATGTAGATGGTGAGGTTTACTCAGGCATTGGTACTTGCAGCAGTACGGTATCGGCCATGCTAAAAGGCGCTTTATCTGCCTTTGCTCAAGCAGTAAGTACTACAGCCGCTTAACGTCACAGGGCGGTTTAACAGCTAACACTAGCTCTTTTTTAAACGTCATTGCTTCTTGTGTCTTGCAAGTAAAGCGATGACGTTATTTTTTTGAGCAAGTAAGAGTGCTAGTATGATACGCAGTTCGATATAGACCGATACGTCAATTGTATTGTTTTTAAGGTAAGTCAACACAAAGCACACTAAGTTGTTATCATGATCTATCGTGTCTTTTTTGCAGACATCGCGACGAATAGCATAATGTTACTTGTGTTTTTGGTGTCTAAGACTTACGCTAATGTACATAGCGCACATTATTATAATCAAAAGGTTAATTATGGAACCTCTATCATTTGCTTCATTTTCATTGGCATCTATTCTGGCGTCATTGCCAGCAAATGGTGAAGTGATCACCAAACCGACCATTACCACTCACATTAGCCCGGCTATTGCTGGACAATGGGAGATAGATTTAGATAGTGGCGTCACGATGACAAAAGAAGCGGAAGCTAAATTAAGAGGCGGCCAAAAGGCAGAAAGTAACGAACCTAAAATGCTTGCTGGTATAGAGGGTGGGGTTCTGACTCAAGAAGAAAAACGTGTTCTTAGTACACAGCCCAATACCAATAAAAAATTAATCGCATCTGCTAAAAAATCTAACCAATGCCGTGAGCTATATAACTTTGGCGCTGACAATGAGATGTGGTCAGTTAGTGGCAAAGAATGGACGTACGGCCGCTACTTAATCACACACCGTGAAGAAGGGCTGCCTATTATTGCGCTTAAAACAGTGTATGACAACAACGAAGTAGACTGTTCTGGTAATCAGATTGATCAGACCGATGAAGCGTTGATTGCCTTTTTAAATCATGATGACAATCACATGCAGTGGTGTGCTGACCCTGATGGTAAAGAATGCTTTATGAGGTTCAATAGAATTTTACCCTAAGCAGTGACGTGAACAAAACGTATCGATTATGAAAAGATCCATTCGATTACACTAAAAAACCGCTACTCAATAGCGGTTTTTTAATGTGTATAAGTTATGGCAGAGTGCTTATGGCCAAAGTTATGCTGGTTTTTTGGCTTGGTTTGCGGTTAAAAGCTCTCTTTCAAGATAGTGAATGTTTTGCGCTTCATGAACAAAGTTTTTATCGGCCAAAATGACATCACGATGCAGGGGTATGTTGGTCTTGATACCTTCAATCACTAGCTCATCAAGGGCATGGAGCGTTTTAGAGACCGCTTGTTGGCGGGTTTGACCATGACAGATGAGTTTGCCTATCAATGAATCATAATACGAGGGTATCTCGTACCCAGGATACAAGTGTGAGTCAAAGCGCACGCCCGCGCCACTGGGGGCAAACAACTGGTTGACCGTACCAGGGCACGGCATAAAGGTCGCTGGATCTTCAGCATTGATACGACATTCAATCGCATGGCCTTGAATCTCAATCTCACTTTGACGATAAGACAAGCCGTAGCCCGCAGCAATTTTAAGTTGTTCAACGACCACATCAATACCAGTAATCATTTCAGTGACTGGATGCTCAACCTGTACCCGAGTATTCATTTCAATAAAGAAAAATTCATTATTTTCAAATAAAAACTCAAACGTACCGGCGCCGCGATACTTCACCAGCTCACAAGCTTTTACGCAAGCTTTTAGGATGGGTTCACGTACGTCATCAGGGATGTCAGGAGCAGGGGCTTCTTCTAGTACTTTTTGGTGACGACGCTGCAGTGAGCAGTCCCGATCGTATAGATGGATAGCATTACCGTTACCATCACCAAGTACCTGTACTTCTACGTGACGTGGGTTTTGTAGATAGCGTTCCATATAGACGGTGTCATCGCCAAACCACAGTTCAGCTTCTTGTTTTGCGGCTTGTACTTGTCCGACGAGCTCATCAAAGCGCTCAACGACTCGCATGCCGCGACCACCGCCACCAGAAGCCGCTTTAATCAGTAGCGGAAAGCCAATGTTGCGCGCTTGTTCTTCGGCATTATGTAGTGTGACAGCACCCACAGAGCCTGGCACTGTCGGCACGCCGGCTTTTTTCATGGCATTAATCGCTGAGACTTTATTACCCATTAGGCGGATGTGGTCAGCGTTAGGACCAACGAAGGTTAAGCCTGCTTCTTCAACTTGTTCAGCAAACTCAGCATTCTCTGATAAAAAACCATAACCAGGATGAATGGCGTCAGCACCGGTGATTTCAGCGGCGGTCAAAATGGTATTGATATCAAGATAGCTTTGATTGGCATTAGGTTTGCCAATACAGATTGCCTCATCAACAAAGCGCAAATGCATCAAGTTTGCATCAGCTGTGGAATAGACGCCAACGGTTTCTATTCCAAGTGCTTTACAAGCTCGAACAATACGTAGGGCAATCTCACCTCTATTGGCGATGAGCAGTTTTTTTATCATGGGGTCATCCTTGTCGAAGCGGCAGTCATCGACTGAGTCTCGATATATGGCATCGTACTATAAAGATAATGTGACACACATATCAAAAGACATCAGTCATAATGAAGTAAAGGGTGGCAAATAGCGTTACGCTTTATAGCGTATGACAGGTTGGCCAAACTGTACCACTTCAGAATTATCTACCAAGATTTCATCAACAATGCCACTTTGAGTCGCTTCAAGAGGGTTCATGATTTTCATGGCTTCAATGATGCCTAAGGTATCACCGGCTTGAACTTTTTGCCCAACCTTTACGAATGGGGGATCGTTCGGACTTGGTGCTGAATAGAAAACACCAACCATGGGAGACGTCTCAACGCTGCCCGCTTTTTCTGCTGGTTTTGGTGCAGCAGCAATAGGCGCAGCACCTGCAGTAGGAGCGGCCATCATTGTAGGGGCAGGCGTATCATAGTGACGAGTCAAGCTGATATGTTCGTCGTCTGAGCTGATTTCTAAATTAACCAGTTCGCTTTCTTCCATGAGTGCAATTAGGGTGCGTATTTTTTCAATATCCATAGTTTTAATCTTGCCTTGTACTAAATTCGAGAAATAGTGTAACTAAATATTGTGTAGATAACTGCTAATGATACCTATATTCATGGCAATGAGCAATCGATGTACAGTTGTTAACTGAGTTTTTTTACATATTATGACGTAAGCGGGCATGCGAGTAAGAAATATTCAATGATTTATCATAGTCTATGTGCCCATGGAGTGCTAGTCATTATCACTAATGACGATATCTGAATGGGCACATAGTTAGCACTCAATAAAATAGTTACGCTGATACTCATGTGATGGGTATAAATTTTAGCTCGCTATTTGTAAGCGTAACAGAGACAGCAAAAAAGCTAGGCCCGTAGCACTGTATCACTTTAAAGCCTTATAACTATACTCTAAATCAACATACCCAAAATCAACGCCAGATAGCGGTTAAGCGTTTTTGTTGATAGCGCAGTCGTAGGGTCAGTAGGATAGAGGATAAAAATAGACCTGTGATTAATGCCATCCAAAACCCTTGAGCACCGACGTCAGTAAAGCGCACTAAGTAAATACCGAGTGGTAAAGCAACCAGCCAATAACAAAACAGCGTGACCCACATTGGGACGGTGGTGTCCTGCATACCGCGTAATATACCCGCTACGTTCACTTGCCATCCATCAAACAGCTGATAAGCAAGCGCAAATATAAGTAGGTGCATAGATTGCGCGATCACCAATGGATTGTCAGTGAAGGCGGCTGCCAGCTGTGGTCTAAATAGCCATATTCCCAGCATACAAGTGAGCGCGATCAATACGGTCCATATCAGACCAGTGGCTTGCACTTGACGTAGCGCCATCAGGTTTTTTTCACCAAAGCGATTGGAGATCATGATGGTCAGAGCCATGGCGACCGATATGGGTATCATAAACAGCTGTGACGTTACGGCCAGTGCCACTTGGTGTGAGGCGGTTGCCAACTCACCCAAAGGACTAATGACCAGCGCTCCTAAGCTAAACAGACTGGCCTCAAAGAAAATGGATATGCCAATAGGTATACCAAGCTTAAGCAGCTTTTTGATCTGTGTGCGATTCGGACTGGCAAAGGCATAAAAAAAACGTGTGCTGGCAAATTGCTGGCGCTTAGTGAAGCTGGTGTAAGCGGCAAGTAATAGCACGTTTATCCATAACACTAAGGCCGTCGCGACCCCGCAGCCAGCCCCGCCCATCTCAGGCATCCCAAACAGACCATGAATAAAAATATAGTTCAGAGGAATATCGGCCAGCAGGCCAATGATACTAATAACGGTCACCGGCTCAGGTCGTCCAAGCGCCTCGCAATAACTGCGTAGCACGGCATAGACTGCCAGCGCTGGGAAGCCAAATGACACGCCATGCAAATACTGCGTAGCAATCGGCTGGATGTTCTCAGGTACACCCATGATTCCAAGTACACTTGGGGCTAAATTGACCACAATAAAGCCAATAATACCAATGACGCCAGCCGTCCATAAAGATTGTTGCGTGATATGGGGTACTTGACTGTGCTGATCTTGCCCTATCGCCTCACCAATCAGAGGCGTGGTTGCGATTAAAACACCCGTGGCTAATAAAAACAGCGGTAGCCAAATCCCAGAGCCAACAGCCACAGCCGCCAAGTCCAGCGCAGAAACTTGACCTGCCATAATGGCATCGACTACACCAAGGGCTGCTTGGCAAAACTGAGTGATTAAAATAGGCAGTGCAAGCACGCCTAAACGTAAACTGTAACTTTTGAAATCTCTAAAAGATAATGGGAAAACCATAGTGAGCAACTTTTTATTCTTTGCAGTCATTATTATTGATGAGCAAACACTGCCATCAACAAGTTAATAGCGAGACAGTAAAATAGGAATAGTGCCGATAATACTCCGATAAATAATATGAGCAAGCCCATATGAACAGAGTACGAAAATAAAAGTGAAGGCACAAAAATAAAAATAACCCGTCAATCCAAGCAGTAGATTGACAGGTCATAAATAAATAAGATGGTAAAGAAGCTGGGGTATGATGTCAACGGCTTCTTCACCGGTGGTTTTAATTGACCAACGGTATTAAGGTTTATGGATACCATCAAAGTTTTGCGTCACCTGATAGAAGATCTAGGGTTTCTGCCATGGCCATAATGGCATGCCAATGTTTGGGCTCTAGTGGCATAATGGTCAACTGCTCACAGCCTTTTTTAAGCAACAGCGAGTCTTCAAGCGCGGGCAAAAACTTCAGTTCTGACAAAGGTAGAACGTCTACAAAGGCCTGCTCAAAAGTCACATCGACCATATACCAGCGCGGTGCGTCTTCGGTTGCGAGCGGGTCGTAGTGACGGTGCTCAGGGTGAAACTGTGTGGGATCAGGATAGCCTGCTTTACTGACAGTCATGATGCCAGCCACCCCCGAGGGTTTGGCGCTAGAATGATAAAAGAAAACCTTGTCACCAACACGCATATCATCGCGCATAAAATTGCGGGCGCGGTAGTTGCGGACACCATCCCAACTGTCTGTTTCTAACCGTCGCAAATCCTCAATCCCAAAAAACTTAGGGTTAGATTTCATCAACCAGTAAGCCATCTATTTCCTCCTTCCATTATTGGCTATTGATTAGCCGTTTTATATCAAAGCGCTGTGGATAGCGTTAATCCACCATAAACATCATATACAGCTACTGGAATAAAGATTACTTGTATGCTGTGTCTACGCTGACAGAGGCGGCGCAGCATTTATCCCAGCCGCACATCAACATTAACGTAAAACTATGTCTTGTATCGACTATATCTTGCCGATAAGTTACCAGCGTTCACACCCATTTTTGTAAGTGGCTTTATGGATACTTTTGTTATCATCGTGCTTTTCTTTATGCGGTCTAGCCGTTATCCTAGCGCTACTTTTGCTAATCACAGCAGCTAACCATTTATTGAGACATTCAATTATGTCAAATACCAAACCTGTTCACGTATCAGACAATATCAGCCCGCCTAATAACGCCACTGTGGGCACGATAGACGTAAAGGATATCCCACTAGCGCTCTATATCCATATCCCGTGGTGTGTCAAAAAGTGTCCTTATTGCGATTTTAACTCGCACGAGCTGCCGATAGATACCCAGCTCTCCATGTATGACGAGTACGTAGATGCGCTACTGCTAGACGCAAGTATGCAACAGTCATTGTCTCAAGGGCGCAAGATTGGTTCAATATTTATTGGAGGGGGGACCCCGTCCTTGCTGCCCATTGCCCAGTATCAACGACTATTTTCTGGCCTACGCCATGTCTTTACATTTGCTGATGACATCGAAGTGACGATGGAAGCCAATCCAGGCACGCTAGAGCACGCACCTTTTGCCCAGTATTTGAGTGTGGGTATCAATCGCTTATCGATTGGTGTGCAAAGCTTTGCTGCTGATAAATTACAAACGCTTGGGCGTATACATGATCCTGTTCAGGCATTATCAGCCATTCAGGCCGCGCGTGCGGCTGGCTTTGAGCGGGTCAATGTGGATTTGATGCATGGGTTGCCGCAGCAGAGCATGGATGAAGCGCTGGCTGACATACAAATGGCGCACGATGCAGGTGCCACGCATATCTCTTGGTATCAGTTGACGATTGAGCCCAACACCGTGTTTTATCGTAGCCAGCCTATACTGCCAGATGAAGACAATCTGGCGGATATTGAGCAAGCAGGTCAAACCTTACTACAGCAATTGGGCTACAACAATTATGAGGTCTCCGCTTGGGCGGGCGCATCAGATAAACCATGTCGGCACAATGTTAATTATTGGCAATTTGGTGATTATCTCGCAATTGGCGCAGGCGCGCATGGCAAAGTGTCAATAGGCAACAACGCCTCAGCACTAGATAGTAATGAGTCGAGACCGTCCGACAAAGATAAAGTGCTAGGGAGTGACTGGTTGGCAGAGGCAGGTATTTATCGCTTTAGCAAATCACGTTTGCCTAAAGATTATATGCTTCAAGACGGTACGCGCTATCAACCAGCTGCGCACTCTGATACTCACCAAAATGCACCAAAAATGGTGGGCTGGCAAAAAATTGCTAGTGATGAGCTGGTTAGTGAGTTTATGCTAAATGCGCTACGGTTACACGGCGGGGTAGATTGGGCATTGTTTACCGCAAGAACGGGGCGGGTTTATAGTGACATTGCAGGACAAGTGAGCAAACTCGTGGAGCAGGGATTATTGATAGACAGCGCTGAGCAGCTACAGCCGACAGCATTAGGACAGCGTTACCTCAATCAGATATTACGAGCATTTTTATAGCACGGTGTTTTACCCGTACTCTTGGGTCAAAAGATAAGAGGACACTTAAGAAGACACTAAAAAAAGAGCTTATCAAATAAATGATAAGCCCTTTTAAAAGTCTAAGAGGTTAAAACTTAGATTTTTTGTTTGACGTCTGTCGCTGTGTTACTTACGGCATCACCAGCGCTTGAGACATCTTGCCCCAAACCTTTAAAAGTGTTGCAACCAGTTAGAACAAACATAGCAGTTAAAGATGCGATGATTACTTTTTTCATAATAGTATCCTCAAAAATAAATGGGTTGTTAAAAATAATAACAGTGATGCTAAGCGCTGGGCGCAAGCTTCACTGAGGGGGTATTAGACACACTGATAATGTATAACTATTATCTCGCTATCCGTTACAGACATCATAGAGAAAGTTAAAAACGCTGCCCAGTATCAAAATGTAATTATTGCCCGTAAACTGTAACTTTTATTTACACGCAGCTCATCAATTTCATCATAGTTCGGCTTTACCACTTAAGGAGTTAGTATGACCATTCACATTGTGCTGGTAGCCCCCAAAATGCCTAGTAACACTGGCAATATTATTCGTTTATGTGCTAATACGGGCGCCCAGCTGCATTTGGTTAGGCCTTTAGGGTTTGAGCTTGATGATAAAAAGCTACGCCGTGCAGGCTTGGACTATCATGAGTATGCCCATCTACAAGTACATGATGATTGGACGGCAGCCAGACAGGCACTACAAGCTGCTGACTGCCAAACCGTTACCGCCCTGACCACCAAACTGAGTCAACCTTTTTATGACTATGACTTTAGTGGTCAGCAAGAGGCTGGGGCCACAGGTGAAGCTTTAATGCCTAATATTGCGCTGGTTTTTGGCTCTGAAACCGCCGGATTGGCAGATAAGATTCGTGAAGATATTGGTGCGAGCAATTGGTTGCGATTGCCGATGCTGGCTGATTCGCGCAGTTTAAATTTGTCCAATAGCGTGGCAATCTGCCTGTATGAGATATGGCGTCAGCAAGGCTTTCGTGGTGATGAAGGCCGTAGCGTCGGTTATGAGACATTAACCGTCTATGACCCAAAATAAACACTCAGGTGCTAACTGGTGTGCTCAAAATGCTAAAGGACTAATGCGGAGCACTCCCCATTAGTCTTTATAAACAATAGTCTTTATAAACAATAGTCTTTATAAACAATTAGGCGGCTTAGGCAGACCAGCGAGGCGATTGACATGGCGGGCGACCAAGCCAGTATTGAATAATTGCTGCAATTTTTGATTGCTGATGTCTTGCTCCGGCAAGGTTTTTTGTAGCCACTTAATGAGCGGCCTTGTCGCTGGCGCGTGATTAAATTTAGCAAAAAACGCCCGTACTTGTTGCAAAATCTGTACATGCTCAGTGCCTAAATCCACCTCTAACGTGTTTGCCAGTTGCTGGGCGATATCAGGTGTCCAAAGAGTATGGTCACACAAATGGCCATCTTGATCTAGCTCAATGTTCATAGCGGTCATAGTAGGGGTGGTCATCTTATTGTTGCTCATAAGGCTATGGTCACGACTTTATCAAACTGATTGTCTTGAGTCAGATTGACCCACTCTGTGTCTGTCAACACACCACTTAATTTCGCGGATAGATTTAACTTGGCGCTGGTATTAGTCGTGAGCTGAGCCACATCATCGGCTAGCGCATAAATGCCCGCGATACCTTGTATCTCGCTATCAGCGACGTAGGCATCGAACCAATCGATAAAAGCGACCGTGGTGCCAAGCAAGACAATACTGTCACCAGTACGCCACGTGCGCGACATCTCTTCGGTACTGCGCCTAAGCGTGTCCATGGTACTGTGTAATTGATATAACGTTGTCATAATGATGTCCAATTGCGGTAGTTATCCTAGTATCAAACAGGGCCGTTCATATCGGGTTAAGCAGATACTGCCATTAGAATGTCAGTATCTGCTCAAAGGCTTGCGAGTTTATCACATCCGGAACTAGTGTCAGTTGTGAGGCCAAATCGGCTGGCAACATCCCTATGGCCCAGCCACTAAAGACATCATCAGGCAGCCAAGCGGCTGGCATATCGTACAGCTCAAGCGACTGAATCATGCCGTGCAAGCGTGACTCAGGTTGCATCAATAGGCCAAAGACAGGGGCGTCTAAATACAGCTGTACTTCATGGCCAAAGGTAGCCAACGTTAGCGCAAGCGCACAGCCTTCATAGCTGGCCATCTCTGTCGGCGTGTGCAGCTGAATTAATAATTTCATGATTGGTTCCTAATCTGTTTGATCGGCTAGGATCGATATCGTAGCGTCCGTTTTATAACATTGCAGTCTATCAAAAAAGCAAAAGAGGACTCCACCCGACATTAGGGTGGCGGTGAATTTTGCATCGCTGGCTAGCCTTGCTGGTTCTGAATATATTGTTTAATAATATCTAATGGCGCACCGCCACAAGAGCTTGCAAAGTAGGAACGTGACCAAAGCACAGGCTTGGAATAAGCTGCTCTTAAATCAATAAAACCTCCCCTCATTCGCCTACTTGTGACTGACTTCAAGTTATTAACCAATTTGCTTAATTGCACTGTTGGTGGATACTGGATAAGCATGTGAATGTGATCCGCCTCACCGTTACATTCCTTTAGCTCAGCATCAAAACTTTTACAGACCTCAGCCACACACTGACTAAAACACTCATGATGCAACTCACCTAAAACCTTTTTTCGGTACTTAGTAATAAAAACTAAGTGAACGTGAAGATTAAAGGCGGCATGGCGATTTTTATATATCTCACTCATTGCAACAAATATCCTTAAATGCTAGTATTATAAGCATAATATCAAATACATACTCATTAATAAAGAAAGCATTTATGAAACTCAACAAAGCGTATAAATTTAGG
>JGI24025J20009_10002069_pt1 | contig 14764 bp, 16 predicted proteins | sample Cruoilmetagenom3_FD_20009 | JGI IMG/M metagenome (IMG submission 20009)
GTGTAGAATCCAAACTCGATAAGGCCTTCCCCATTATGAACTGCTGTGGTTGCTGAGGCTTCGTTAACATAGAGTTCATCACATTGGAATTGTGACAGCACCATTTCTGTAAATTGCTCAGCCTGGTCAGGGACATTGATATGCGCTATAGCGGCATGCAGTCTCCCGTTTCCTACTCTCTTCATGGCAATGTCAACCAGCTTCTCCATTATCTGCCTCTTGGTTTTAGCCCTGGCTATCGGTTTTGTTATTCCCCCTGTGGAAGCATCGATTTCCGTGATGCTTCTGAAGCTATTTAGTGACTCAGCTTCGGCCCAGGACTTAGCTTCAAATATTCTTCCACCTTTGTCTAGATAGAAAAGGGTATCCCGTGCATCAAGCTGATTTACTACTGGTATTATATGGTTAACAAGTTTGATAACGTCCTTTATGTTTTTGCCCTGCGCTGCGGCTTTGGCAGCCTGTAAGGTGATAAGTAGCTGCCCGGGCCCGACAGTTTGGGAATCAATTATTTCGATGGTGGTCCATGGCAGCTCTGCTGAGGCTATTTCTTTTGCTTGCATGGCTGCCTCGCGCTGCGCGGTGAAAGTAGAGGTCATAGTAATGTGTATAATGGCCTTTGCTCTTTCGCTTAGCTCACGATAAGCATCCAAGATTTCTTTTGTGCTGGGGGGAGCGGTTGTTGGCAGGTTTTCTTTCCTCCTGAGTCTGGCATAGAAACTTTCCATATCTATTCTTGTGTCCGAGTAAGTCTTACCATCCATAATGACATGATATGGAACTATTGTGATGCCAAATTCCTGAGCCATTTCTGGCGCTATAGTAGCGATGGTGTCAGTCATAATAGCTACTTTATTCATATTTACCTCCTTATTATCGGTAGATTACAGTTCGGCATAGAACCCAGGCCCGACAAGGCCGGGTCCAGGATACATGCCAAAAATTGGCGAGCCATCAACTATGTAAATTTCAACACAATCAAAGTGGGAAGAGATTTTGTCCTTCAGCCATTCAGCATCTTCAATCGCATCGCAATGGTCTATGATGACATGCGCAGGCTTTGAGTCGACCTTCTCCTCCATTATTTCTATCAGGCGCTCTAATGCCTTGCGTCTGGTTCTAACTCTGGCCATAGGGGTAACAACTCCGCTAGACACTGGAACCCCTATTATTGGCTTGAGATCAAGCCAATCACCGACCCAAGACGCTGCCTTACCAACTCTCCCACCTCTGGCAAGGTATTTAAGTGTATCTAGTGCACCTGCGAGGCTTACTCGATTCCTTATATCTTGGGCTTGCCCTGATTACCGCTGAGAGTTCTTTACCCTGTGATGCTGCTCACGCTGCTGAGAGAACTATTAGCCCAAAAGCTCCTGCCACAGTTCTCGAGTCAATTATCTCTATAGGGAAGTTGGGCGACCTTCGTGTAAACATTTCCTTAGCGTGAGATGCTGAATTACGTGTCATTGGACTCAGTGCTGAGCTCACTAAAATGCAAACTAGGCCGCTAGCCTTTCTACTCGCCTCTTGGAACGCTTCCAAAAACTCCTCTGGTGTAGGTCCTGAGCTAGTTGGCAATTCTTTGGAACCTCTCATAAGCTTATAGATGTCGCTAGGAGTTATGTCTACTCGGTCGCGATAATCCTTGCCTCTAAAAATAATGTGTAACGGCACAAGGCGAATGCCATACTCCTGTATCAGTTCTTGAGGTAAACTAGCTATGGTATCACAAACTATCGCTACCTTGTTCATTATTGCCTCCCTCATCGCTAATCAAGGACTATGGTGGTTAATCACTACTATAGAATCCGAAGTCAACAAGACCTTGTCCAGTGTGGACTGCTGCTGGTGCTAAGGCTTCAAAAAGGTAAAGTTCATCACACTGGAACTGGGATGTGACCATTTTCCTTAGCTGTTCGGCTTGCTCAGGAATGTTGTTATGAGTTATGCCAGCGTGCATCTTCTTATCTCCTACTCTCTCCTTAGCTATGCTGACCATTTTCTTCATTATTTCCATTTTGGTTTTGGCTCTGGCTACAGGCTTTGTCACCCCTCCTGTAGAGGCATCTATCTCCACAAGGGCTCTGAAGCTGCTTACTGATTGTGCTTCAGCCCAGGATTTAGCTTCACATATGCGTCCTCCTTTGTCCAAATAGAAAAGAGTATCTGGCGCAGAGAGATGGTTTATTCGCGGTATCATATGGTTGACCTGCTCCATAATCGCCTTTATGTCTTTGCCTTGTTCTGCTAATCTGGCTGCCTGTAAAACAATAAGCGCTAGCCCCGTTCCACCCGTGCGTGAATCAATCACTTCAATGGCAGTTTTGGGTAGTTTTTTGTGGGCTATTTCTTTAGCCTGGAGAGCTAAGTTGTAGGCCTTGGTGAAAATGGATGTTACGGAGATAAATAAAATTGCTTCTGCTCTTTGGCTTAGCTCTTGATAGGCTTGCAAATATTCCTCCACAGAAGGAAATGATGTTGTTGGTAGGTTTTCTTTCTTACTCAGCCGGGCGTAGAGGTCCCCCATATCTATTTCTGTATCCAGGTAATCTTTGCCATCTATGATGATGTGGAAGGGCATCATCCTGATGTTGGAATTCTGTGCTAATTGTTGTGGTATATTGCTTCCGGTATCAGTCATAATAGCTACCTTTTTCATCGTAACCTCCTTGTATATTAGATTGTTAATTACAAAGTTAGCTCAATCAGTCACTGCTATAGAATCCGAGGTCAATAAGCCCCCGCCCATTATAAAGCACTATTACTGCCGCGGCATCAACGATATGAAGTTCATCACACTGAAATTGAGATAGAAGCATCTGCTTGAACTGTTCTGCCTCCTCAGGAACGTTGCTATGACCAATGGCAATATGCAATTTTTTATCCCCTACTCTTTCCTTGATTATATCAACCATCTTTTTCATTATTTGACCTTTAGTTTTGGCTCTGGCCACAGGCTTCATTATGCCTCCAGTAGAGGCGTCTACCGCTGCGATAGCCCTAAAGATGGTTTTTGACTCAGCTTCAGCCCATGACTTGGCTTCGAATACGCGCCCGCCTTTGTCCAGGTAAAAAAGGCTATCTCGCGTTGAGAGGTGATTCACTCGATGTATCATGTCGTTGACAAGTTGGAGTACCTCCTCCAGGTTCTTACCCTGTGCTGCTGCCTTAGCTGCTCCTAAGACGATAAGTAATTCGGGGCACATCACAGTCTTGGTGTCAATCACTTCAATTGTTGTGTGAGGCAGTTTTTCCCGGGCCATTTCCTTGCCCTCTATAGCTGCCGCATACGCATTGGTCCAAGCTGAAGACATGGAGATGTGTAAGATAGATTCTGCGTTCTTGCTCAGCTTCTGATAAGCCAGGAGAAAATCTTGAGGGGATGGAGCCGAAGTCGTTGGCAAGTTTTCCTTTTGCTTAAGCCTGGTATAAAGCTGGTCTTTGTCTATGTCTGTTTCAATGCATGATCTGCCATCCATGATAATGTAGAATGGTACTACCTCAATGCTATATTTTTGTGCCATGTCTTTGGGTATCGCAGCCACAGTGTCAGTCATAATAGCTACCTTTTTCATTATAACCTCCTTAGGTTGGGTCTCCTTCAGCCCTCGCTAAACCAGCCAAGGCGAAGTGCTCCCGGTCCATCGTGGATTATGGGTATTAGCGAGACACCTGTGAGGTGAATTTCGCTGACCGGTACTTGCGATAGGAGTAGTTGTTTTAGCCTCTCTGCTTGCTCCGGTACATCGTCATGGCTGACCACCGCGTGTAATTTTCTGCCTTTATTCCTTTCCTTGACTATCTCGAGCGCTTTTTCCACTGCTTTAGCCTAGGTTCTAGTCCTTGTCAAAGGCGTCATGACTCCTTCTGTGGCGGCATCCATCTCCAGGATAGATTTTGTAGCGAGAGCAGGGTCTTTCCAGGCAGTCGCTTTACCCATTCTGCCTCCCTTTCCCAGATAGTAAACTGTATCCAGTATCAAGAGAAGGTTTAGCTTTGGTATCAGCCCATTAACCATGTCAACTATCTCAGGAAGGCTCTTACCTTCAACCGCAGCCCTGGCTGCTGCTAAAACGCAAAGTAGCTGTGCCCCGTGAGCAGTGCGAGTGTCGATCACCTCGATGGTAACCTCGGGGAGCTCATCTTTAGCTATCTTTTTGGCATGTATAGCTTCTTTGTAGCCCATTCCAATCCATGAGGTGTAACAAATATGCAAAATGGCTTTTGTCTTCTGGCTTAATTCCCGATAAGCTTCTAGATACTGTCCTGCAGTGGGAGAGGAAGTTGTGGGCAAATTTTCCTTCTGTGCTAATCTAGCGTAGAGCTGGGTTTTGTCTACCTCTGTTTCCAAATAGCTTACGCCATCCATTATTATATGCAGGGGCACTACTTTGATATCGAATTCCTCGGCTACCTTCGGTGGTACCCCAGAAACGGTGTCAGTCATAATAGCTACTTTATTCATTAAAGCTTCCTCTCCTTCGACCGGTGCACTGCCCGACAATATATCGTAGTCCGATGTATTATACAAGATAAGATATTCCTGTCAAGTCTAATAGGGGAGAGCGTTTATTAACTACTGAAAAATGTCACTCTGCGCGAAGCGAAGAGTCTAAAAAGAGATTCTTCGCCCATAGGGCTCAGAATGACAAAATGGGTTGCTAAACGACCTCATAGGGGAATTGTTTAGCAGCGTCTGGCCGTTATCTCTGAGTGAAAGGAGTTGAGAGTTTAAAGGCTCAGGGAGACGAAACGAATGATGTTAAGCTGCAGGAATGAGGATTCGCTTCTCTACCACTGAACAAACATGGGCATAATTACATGCACATAGTTGTCTACACCAATGGGGCGGATAACTCCGGGACTTGATGGGGTAGTAACTTCTAGGGCAACCTGGGATTGATGAAGGACGCTTAAGACATCGGAAAGATACTTTACATTAAAGGCGATTTTAGCCTCTTCCCCATCGGTGAGAGCATCAATTTCGCTAACGTTGCTGCCAACCTCCTCGGCCTGAGCAGAAACAGTTATCTTACCTGGAGTGAGTTCGGCGCCGGGGCTGATGACCAAGCGGACAATGCCGCTGGCATCGCGGGCGAATATAGAAGACATCTTTATGACCTGCAGAAATTGGTTGATATCTACAACTGCTCTGGTGGTGTAGCTTTGAGGAATAACCTGGGAATAATTAGGGAATGAGCCTTGAATAAGTTGGGAGACCAGTTCGGCATTTTTGAGGCGGAAGAGCCCCTGACTTTTTTGCTGATTTATGATGATTTCCACTGGCTCTTCTTGGTCACCAAGAAGTCGATTTAATTCATTGAGAGTTCTTGATGGAATGATTACCGTTGTTTTCTGACTGACTGGTGTTCCAAGAGTTGTTTTATGGACAGCTAGTCTGAAACCATCGGCGGCTGCCAGATTAAGTTGCTCATCCTCAAACTCAGTGTTAATCCCGGTTAATACGGGGCGGGATTCCTCAGTGGCAGCAGCAAAGACAACCTGTGTGATTCCCTCTCTGAGTGCGCTTGCCTCAATATTGGTGGTCAGGCCATCGCTTACTTGAGGGATAGGAGGGAAATCTTCAGCAGCAATACCATTAATATGAGCCTGGAAGCGGCCGCTTTTAAGCTCTAGAGTGTGGTTATCCTGGGGCAAGGTGATTTCAATTAAGTCATTGGGCAAGGAGTTGACGAAGTCGATGAGCAATCGAGCTGGAATGGTTATGGTTCCCTCCTGTTCTACTTTAGCGCCAACCCAGCAGGTAGTAGCCATTTCCAAATTGGTGGCTGCCAACTTGAGGCGTGATTGCTCAGTGGCTAAAAGGATATTCTGGGTGATAGGTAAAGTGGCCCTGGTAGCCACAGCTCTACCAACTATGCCTAATCCTTTACTCAAGTTTTCTTGAAGGCAAGATAATTTCATAAAATACCTCCGAAAAAATTATATGCTAATGACAGTATACTCTTGGTGATTGCAATGGTCAATGAGCCTGGCTATGAAGTTGCTTTAGCAGTCGATATGCTTTCAGACTGGCCTGGGCACGGTGGCTGATTCTGTTTTTTATGTTCAAAGGAAGTTCAGCCATGGTCTTATCCATCTCAGGGAGATAGAAAATGGGGTCATAGCCAAAGCCATTTTCTCCTTTGGCCTCAAAGGTTATTATACCACGGCATTCGCCGTGACATAATTCTAATTGACCTTCTGGAGTAGCTATGGCGATGACGCATTTGAAACAGGCAGTTCGTTTTTCCCAGGGAACGCTGTTGAGCCTGGCTAAGAGGGTTCTTACCTTTTCTTCGTCTGTAGCATTCTCACCGGCAAAGCGAGCTGAGTGAACTCCGGGTTCACCACCCAGGGCATCGACCTCGAGACCTGAGTCATCGGCAATGGTAATAAGTTGGCTTATCTCAGCATAAGCAATGGCTTTAGCTCTTGCGTTTTGCTCATAGCTACTTCCTGTTTCGGCGACGACTTTTGCTATTGCCAGCTCTGCGAGTGTGGTTATTTGATAGCCAAGGTTACCAAGTAGAAGGCGATATTCCTCGATTTTCCCAGGGTTAGCGGTAGCTAAGAGGAACTTAGGCATTTTGCTGGCTAGATGTCCTGGAACCTGGAGGCCAGTTTTTCACTTACCTCTGGCATGGTAGTATATTCCATTTCGTCAAGCGGCAAACGGTGTGGCTCAAACGGCCCCATGCGGCGCAGGTAATCAGCCATAGCGTTTGCCTGTTGGCGGGCTAAATCAAAAGCAGGGTCGTCAAAAAGGTCGTTAGCTCCGATAAGCCTGCCATTTGCTAGCTGAAAGCCGGCAGACATCGCTCTCGGTGGGCCATCGAAACGAGTACACTTAGCTTGATGAAAAGGAACTGGCATCAATGGGCCATGGTGAGAGCCTCGCATCCAGCCTTTTACTATATTGGGAGAGGCGAAAGGCTCGAGTATTTCACCCACAGCGGGGAACTTACCCTGAGACCTGACAATGCATACAGGGTCATCCTTGCCCACATATCTGCCAGCGATGAGAGATAAGCGCTGGGTAGAGGATACAGCGGCAATTTCTCCACTCTCCTTATGATACACCGCTTTAACAGCATAGCGACTCGGTGATCCCATGAAAATGAGCATGTCATAGATTTCTTCAGGGGCATTGAACAGGATTTTCTTTGACTTTAACACATCGTGAATCTCAAATTTGAAACCAGAATGCATATTGGAAGCAATCACCAGCCCAATGGTATTAAAAGGGTCAGCGAAGATTTTGTATAGTGGCAAATTCCAGGCGCCCGAAGCTGTTTTATCCGCCATGAATATAATTATTGTTTCAGCTTTACGCTCGCTAAATTGCATCTCAGCCACGCCAGGCCCCATTCCTTTAATATTGCCGGCGAAAGCATCAGCTAAAAGATCTTGCCCAGCACCATGAAGCTTCAGGCTCTTAGCTACATTGGTGCATTCTATGAAGGTATCCCAAGCTAATTTATGGATTTGCTCATTCTCTTCACCTCGCTGGTGAGTCATTATTAGTTGAAGGTCATCGCCGCAGGCGGTGACATAGTAGTCAACAAGCAGTCCTTTTCCTTTAGCACGCTCCAGGCTTTCCCTGGCCTTTTGTATTACATCTGGATGGGAGCTGGAGTGTCCCACATAGCCACCAACATCAGCTTTAATAACACTTAAAGTTATATCCATTATGCCCTCCTTTACTTAATAGTCAATGCCTTTACGCGATAATATTCCCTTGTCATAGGGATGCTTTACCTTGGTCATATTAGTGACCAGATCGGCCAAGTCGATGAGTCTGTCATCAGCATAGCGCCCCGTGAGTATAAGCTCAACCTTACTTGGTTTTTCACATATCAGCTTTATTACTTCATCAATGTCAATGAGTTTCCAGGCTACAGCTACATTGATTTCATCCAGGATTACTACATCATAATTATTACCTAGGATTACTCTCTTGGCCATTTCCAACGCCCTTTTGGCTTCATTTTTTTCGGCTTGGGTTACATTTCTGGGATCGACAAAGTTTAACTGCCCAAATTTAGCGAATTTGATGTTGGTTAATTGAGATAGAGCTTCCTGTTCCCCATAGGGGAAATTGCCTTTCATAAAGTAAACAATAAATACTTTTAAGCTCCGCCCTGAAGCTCTGAGTGCTACTCCTAAAGCGGCTGTTGTTTTTCCTTTGCCATCGCCGGTGAAGACCTCTACCAAGCCTGTACTATGAGGTTTGTGGGCGCTGCTTGCGAGGTTGGTTGATAACACTTATCCAGTTTAGCAGGAGGGGGGGCTGGAGGTCAAGCTGAAATTTCTTTCTTGAGAGTAGCGTTGCTCTCATCCGCCGTGGGGGATAAAAATTAGCCCTTCTCTGTCATTGCCTACAGCATCCACCATATTTTGGCAATAAAGGAAAGCAGTGTAGGCTGCTATAGTCGCATCACAAAGATTGTGGTCGAACAGATTAAGATATGGCTTGAAGCTAGGTAAAAGTTCCGCTAACTGTGCTTTGAGGAAGGCCATCCCTTGAGGCGTGGTTTTTCTTGGTAAGGGTTTGCCAAATAAACGAACTTTAGTAGCATAAGGATAAACTTCGATAACTTGAAGGCCCATTTGGCACAGCTTGTTTTTAAGCTCAATACCGCGGTAGACCATATCTTTAATAATAGATTTTTCGGTGGTAAAGTAGCAGGGAATTCCTAGCGATGCTAGTTCTCTTTCGCATGCTCTGCCTCTCAATGGAGATATTGCCTGGCGGGGGGAGTTCTCCTCAAGGGACTGTAGCCCCAGTGGCAAACTCAGAGGGGCATCGATGGCTATCACTTGGGGTGAATAAAATTTCAGGATAGCTAAAATGTCATTGTCTTTGGGCATAAAGCCGAAGTAAGCAGGCTGTAATTTGTCATCCAACCCTGCACAGGCGCTAGCTTTTGTTTCAGTTGAAGTTAAATCAATGCCGAAAACTGTGAACCCCTTCAACTTAAATCCTAAATACTAAACACTAAATCCTAAACAAATCCAAATGTCTAAATTCAAATACTAAAACTCATTTTATTTTGGATTTTGGTCATTAGTGCTTTGATATTGTTTAGGATTTCGGATTTCGTGCTTGGAATTTGTCATTTTTTGCCTATTCTCTTTAATATTTCTCTAGCTGCTACTATTCCTGAAGCTGAAGCCTGGACTAGACCTCGACTTATGCCAGCACCATCGCCGGCAGCGAACATGTTGCCAATTTCAGTTTCCAAGCAGGGAGTTAACTTTAATTGGCTAGAGTAAAACTTAACCTCTATTCCATAAAGCAAAGTGTGGGGGGAAGCTACACCCGGGGCTAATTTGTCCATAGCCTGGAGCATTTCGACTATCCCTTTAAGATATCGGAATGGGAGAGCGAAGCTTAAATCTCCTGGAGTTGCTGCCTTCAGGCTTGGCTCTATTAGACTGCGCTGTAGGCGAGCTTTGGTAGAACGCCGGCCTTCCATTAAATCACCCAGCCGCTGCACCAGGACACCACCACTGAGGATGTTGGCTAAGCGTGCTAGATACTTACCATAGGCGATGGGCTCATGGAAGGGCTCAGTGAAAGTTGTGCTCACTAGAATGGCAAAATTGGTATTTCTCGTTTTATTCCTGGTGTAACCAATGCCATTGACTGTAATCACGGGGTCAGAACCTCCAGTAGATTCCATAATTACTTCTCCCCCGGGGCACATACAGAATGTTCTAACTCTGTCATCGAAAGTCTTAGAATAAAACTCAAGTTTTGATTCATACAATACTGAAGTTAGTTCTTCCATGATTGCTGATGGCGTTTCTACTCTCACACCAACATCGATAGGATTGGAATTAAGACTGAGTTTGAGTCGTGTGGCTTCATTAGTGAGCCACTCTGACCCTTCTCTTCCAGGTGCTAAAATTAAGTAGGAACAATCCGACCTTTCTCCGTTACTGGTCTCGATAGCTCTGGCTGTGCCATCCTCGACTATAATGCTCTTAACTTCTGTTCTCAGCTTTATATCTATTTTAGGTGATAGGTACTTTTGCATAGCTTTTAATACCTGGCGGCAATTCTCTGTCCCCATGTGGCGTAATTTAACCGGAGTTAATCTGAGTCCAGCTAAAGTAGCTTGGCGCTCTAGCTCAGCTACCTTTTCTCCTAGTCCATAAACTTTATGTGGAGCGCCAAATTTGACATAGATGTTATCAACATAGTCAACAAGCACTTCAGCTTGGCCAGAGCCAATTAGCTCTTTGAGTCGACCGCCAACTTTGGTAGATAAAGTTAGTTTACCATCACTGAAAGCTCCAGCACCTCCGAAACCGCTTACTAGATGGCAAGGAGAGCAAAGCATACAACGTTCGCTTCCACTTTGAATGGGACAAATGCGAGCATCAATTTCCTTTCCTTTGTCTAACAGCAGAACATTGAGGCCAGCATCAGACAGCTCTAAACTGGCAAAGATGCCCGCTGGGCCACCACCAACTATGATAACATCGTACTTCTTACTCATTTATTTTGATTATATCCTTTCAAGCTTGATATGGCTAGTCTTTATTGGTAATATTGTGACAAGGTCGTGCTAGGTGGGGAGCTAGCGGTGCCCTGTACCCGAAACCCGCTATAGCGGGGCTGAATCCCTGCTTGAGGTTTTAACTTAAATTTCTTGGATTTCCTGTAGTGCTACTGCGATACGATTATCGGTTTTGTTGAACTGTGGGTATGAAGGAAGAGGCATTAGCTCAAGTTAAAGCCTTGCTTCACCAGTCTGGCCTTAAGGCAAAAAGGAGCTTAGGGCAGCATTTCCTTGTGGATGAAGATGTATTGGAGTGTATTCTATCTGCTGCTGAACTTAGCTATAAGGATGTTGTAGTTGAGGTAGGCCCGGGCTTAGGTGTATTGACTAAAAGACTAGCTGAGATAGTAAGTGAGGTTATCGCCGTAGAGCTTGATTCTAGATTGGTTAGTATGTTGAAAAGAAAATTAGCTTCCTCCCCCAATGCTAAGATTATCCATGCTGACATACTCAGGGTTACGCCACGGCAGCTTCTGGAGGATTATCTAGCTACACCTGAGTTGGCACGAAATTATAAGGTGGTAGCCAATCTTCCTTATTATATTACCTCACCTGTCATTCACCACTTTTTGGTGGCTTCACTGAGGCCATCGTTGATGGTGATAATGGTGCAGAAAGAGGTCGGTGAAGCTATAGCTGCTGCCCCTGGTAGAATGAGTTTACTTAGCGTTATGACTCAATCCTATAGTAAACCAACTATTATAACCCATGTGCCAGCGAGAAGTTTCTACCCATCGCCCAAAGTTGATTCGGTTGTTTTACGCCTTGATGTTTACTCCAAACCGTTTGTTGAGGTTGCTAATATAGAAAATTTTTTTGATATAGTTAGCTGTGGCTTTAGCGCACCCCGTAAGCAACTTCGTAACTCATTAGCTCGGGCTTTAGGAATATCAGGCAGTCAAGTTGCTTCGTTGTTGGAAGAGGCTGGCATAGAAGCTAGGCGACGTGCTGAAACCCTCAGTCTGTCGGAGTGGAAAGAGCTATGGGGGATTTTTGCCCCATTTAGGAGATAATCGCTATGTTGACTGTTTATGCTTCAGCCAAAATAAACCTTGTTCTGGAAGTTTTGGGTAAGTATGATGATTATTGCCAAATCTCAAGTATTCTTCAGACAATAAATTTGTACGATGTCCTTAGATTCCAGTTAGCGGAGCGGATATCCTTTAAATGCAGCGAGCCAAGCTTGGAGCATGGCAATCTAGTAACCGAGGCTGCTGTGCTTCTTAAGAAAACTACGAAATGTGCAAAGGGAGTACGAATTGAGCTCCGCAAGAATATACCCTGGGGGGTTGGGTTGGGTGGAGGTAGCAGCGATGCTGCTGCTACCCTTTTAACCCTTAATAAGCTTTGGGGGCTAGGACTATCTATTTCTGAGTTAGGCCGTTTAGGATTTAAACTGGGTTCAGATGTNCCCTTCTTTATTTATGGGGGCATAGCATTGGTAGAAGGGAAAGGAGAGAGGGTAACACCACTGTCATCTCTATGTCCCACTTGGCTTGTTTTGCTGGTGCCACCTCTACCTAAAATACAGGACAAAACAAGGCAACTCTACAGNAAGTTGAACGCTGACTATTTTACTAAGGGAGAATTTGTTCATGCTGTCCTGGCATCTTTAAGACAAGAAGGGAAGATAGCTCCATCTCTTATGTTTAATGTTTTCGAAAAGGTGGCTTTTGATTTCTTCCAGGAACTTAGTGAATATAAAAAGATTTTTGAGGGAGCTGGTGCCCCAAGCATTCACCTATCTGGCTCTGGGCCGTGTCTTTTTACTCTTACTTACGAGAAGAAGAAAGCCAACAAGCTGTGTTTATGTCTAAAGAGACAGGGATTAGAATGCTATGTAGTATCTTCTCTCCCCGGGAATAGCTAGATGGCTAATTCTGCTATGGTGGGGGGGAAGAAGCGAAGAAGATGGCTTAAAGCGACAGTTTATGGCGTTGTTGTCATTGGCCTCAGCGTTGGCCTTACTTACTTTATACAATATCTGTGGTGCCGTTTTGATATATCGTCGGCAAAAGTTGCTCCTGGAGCTTATCTGATTGTTTTTTTGACTACTCTACTATGTAACGCCAGCATCATGGTTCCTGTAGCTATTCACACTTCTGTGATGATGGCGGCGGCATCCGTCTGGAACCCCGCTGTGGTAGCCCTTATAGCCAGTGTAGCGGGAGCATTAGGGGAAATAACAGGCTATTATGCTGGTTACTTAGGAAAGAGGATAGTGATTGGTGAGAGTACGCCAGGGTACAACAAAGTTGTGAACTGGGTGAATCGATATGGGCCATGGGCTATCTTCCTCATTGCCTTACAACCGATTTTGCCAGTTGATATAGCTGGACTTACTGCCGGGGTATCAAAGATGCCCTTGTGGAAATTCTTATTGCCCTGCTGGGCAGGGAAATTCCCTAAGTATATTTTGTTTTGCTACTTTGGGTCTAGGCTTTTTCAATTCCTGCCCTTATGGTTTTAATAGCAGTGCTAGCTTTTCCTCCTCCGCTCGAGTCTTGACTTTCCCATCCAATTTTGCCCTGTGTAGCATTTGGAGGATCTTCCCCAACTCTGGTCCAGCGGGGATACCCAGCCTTTTTAGCTCCTCTCCATTGAGGGTGGTCTTCACATAGCGCAGTTTAGTCAGGAATAGCTTGAGGTTAGAACATGCAACTGGAAGCCCCGTGGCAACGACATTGGTTTGGATAGCTAATGGACTATACTCATGAAGCAAGTAGAAAATTTCGCTATGTTTAGTAGTGGGTTTGTCTAGAAGGTATAGTTGACTCTTTAAGCACAGTGTATCGCGAAGCTCTCGAGCCAACTTCGTTGGCATGTTAAGGCGCTGAATGAGCTGCTCATTCTCCCTCTCATGAAGTGGGTAAACAAGAAGGCATAGGTAAAGTGAGGACAATTGGCTAGGCTTATTTAGCAAGCGTGCCGCCTCAAATTTCTCAGCAATCCACCCATTACCCTTAAGATACGGGCTTATCCTGTGCAGCGCTCCTAGCTGGCTGAGTCGCTTAAGGGCGTATTCGGGATGTTTTTCTCTGAGTATTAGTCCTAGCTCATGTCTTATGCGGTCACCGCTTATAGTGTCTAGCGCAGGAATATCTTGCTTGAGTAGTTGGGCGGTTTGTGGCTCAAGCTTGAACTCCAGTCGTTGCTCGTAGCGGATGGCGCGTACGATTCTGGTAGCATCGTCGCTAAAACTCTTTGGGTGCAGAATACGGATGAGGTGGCTTTCCAAATCACTTTTACCCTGGCAGGGATCGATTAATTCTCCATAATTGCTTTGGTTGAGGGATATAGCCATGGCATTGATGGAGAAATCCCGGCGTAAGAGATCACCGTTAATAGTGCCCGGGGTAACCGTTGGTAGTGCGCCGGGCTTAGCATAAGTTTCACCTCGCACAGTAGTCATGTCTAGAGTGAAATTGCTGTAGCTAAGCTTGGCAGTGCCAAAGCGGGGGTGGATGGTCAGGTTCGCCTCACTGACTTTAGCTATTTTCTGGGCTAGTTTCACTGCGTCACCCTCAATTACTAAATCTATATCGAAGTTAGAGTAGCCGAGAAACATATCCCGTACTATACCTCCAACAAGATATGCCCTTTGCCCTGATTGGTTGGCCTCCCGGCTGATAGTTTTAATCAACTCCAGAAGTTGCTGAGGTAAATATTGCTCAATTTGCCGGGCAAGATTCATTGATTGCCTCATTTTATATTGTTTATTATATCATCGCTTTTAACTTGTCATCGCTGTTTCTTGTCTTAAAACATCTTGTTATGCCCTCAGAATATTCTTGTAAGGAGTGCTGCTTAATGCGATAATTAGGGCGAGCATAGGCTAATATAAAGCTTCAGTGTTGTACTGAGGGAAAGGACGAGAAAGATTGCAGGCGCGGCTGGCGAATGAAGTATTACAAGGTAATGTAAGAGCAGCGGCAAAGTTAATGAGAGATGTAGAAGATGGGTTGCCCACTGCCATTGAAGAATTAAAGATTCTTTATCCTCATACGGGAAGGTCTTATATCATTGGCATTACAGGCTACCCGGGTTCGGGGAAAAGTACCCTGGTAGACGTGCTGATAGATGCCTTCAGAGGTAGAGACAAGATGGTTGGCGTTGTCGCCATCGATCCCTCTAGCCCCTTTAGTGGCGGAGCAGTATTAGGGGACAGGGTGAGGATGCAGAGGCATGCC
>JGI24025J20009_10002071_pt1 | contig 14759 bp, 14 predicted proteins | sample Cruoilmetagenom3_FD_20009 | JGI IMG/M metagenome (IMG submission 20009)
TTGGAGCGGGATTCGAGTCGAAATTCAGAGGAGGGTCTTCTAGAATTCTTCCGCAAGATGCGCCCTGGCGACCCCGCCACTCTAGAGAATGCTCGGGGCTATCTTGCCTCCTTGCTCTTTAACCCTCGCCGGTACGACTTGGCAAAGGTAGGGCGGTATAAACTCAACGCTAGTTTGGGTCTTTCCCTCCCCCTCGACTACCGCGTCCTCAGCAAGATGGATCTGGTGAGGCTGGTGGAGCATATGATCCTGGTGAATAACGGGGTGGAGGATCCCGATGACATAGATAATCTAGGCAACCGGCGGGTGAAGACGGCAGGGGAACTAATCCAAAACCAGTTGCGGATCGGGCTCCTACGGATGGAGCGAGTGGTGCGCGAGCGGATGAGCACCCGTGATCCTTCCCAGATCAACCCCCTTGGTCTCATCAACATCCGTCCTATAGTGGCGGCTACTAGAGAGTTCTTCGGGGGTAGCCAGCTCTCTCAGTTCATGGACCAGACCAACCCTCTGGCCGAGCTGACCCATAAGCGGAGGCTTTCGGCCCTTGGCCCCGGAGGGCTGCGTCGTGAGCGGGCTGGCTTCGATGTACGAGATGTGCACAATACCCATTATGGCCGTATCTGTCCCATCGAGACTCCTGAGGGACCGAATATCGGCCTCATAGGTTCTTTAGCCACTTACGCTCAGGTGAACGATTACGGTTTCCTCGAGACCCCTTACCGGCGGGTGACAAAGAGTCTGCCCAATGAGCCCTCTCTGCTTGCGGGGAAGCGCCTGCGATCCGAGGTAGTCGACCCCTCATCTGGCCAGGTAGTAGCCGAGGCGGACACCAGGATCTCTCCCGAGTTGGCTAAGAAGATAGCGGCTTTACCATTAGAAGAGGTGAAGATCAATCCGTTGGCCACGGAGGAGGTAGTCTACCTCTCCGCCTTTGAGGAGGAAGAGTACACCATCGCCCAGGCCAACGCTCTCCTAGATGAGGAAGGGCAGTTCACCGAAGATCGGGTGTCGGTGCGGCGGGGACAGGAGTTCCTCTTGGCTCCTGTTGATGAAGTGGACCTGATGGATGTCTCGCCCAAGCAGATCGTCAGTGTCTCCGCGGCCCTCATCCCCTTCTTGGAGCATGACGATGCGAACCGAGCGTTGATGGGCTCCAATATGCAGCGCCAGGCGGTGCCCCTTCTGCGCCCTGAGGCTCCCCTGGTGGGCACAGGGATGGAGTGCCAGGCGGCTCTCGATTCCGGTCAGGTGCTGGTGGCCGAAGAAGATGGGGAGGTAATAAGCGTAACCTCAGAGCGAATCATGGTCAAAGGGGCTGATGGGGAGAAGGTCTACCCCCTCAGACGTTTCCGCCGTTCTAACCAGGGGACCTGCATCGACCAGCGTCCCATCGTGGGGAAGGGAGATCGAGTGCGAGCAGGGCAGGTGATCGCTGATTCTTCCTCCACCGATAGGGGAGAGTTGGCCCTGGGTCAGAATGTGATAGTGGCTTTCCTCTCTTGGGAGGGAGGCAACTACGAGGACGCGGTCCTCATCAGTGAGAGTCTGGTCCGGGAGGATAAATACTCCTCCATCCATATGGAGAAGCACGAGATAGAGGCCCGGGATACCAAGCTAGGGCCGGAGGAGATCACTCGTGATATCCCTAACGTGGGCGAGGAGGCTTTGAAGGATCTCGACGAGAGAGGGATAATCCGTATCGGTGCCGAGGTGGGACCTGGGGATATCCTGGTAGGAAAGATCACTCCCAAGGGTGAGACAGACCTCACTCCGGAAGAGAAGCTCCTTCGCGCCATCTTCGGGGAGAAAGCTCGGGAAGTGAAGGACTCATCCCTCCGGTTACCTCACGGTGAGAAAGGGAGGGTAGTGGACGTGAGGGACTTCACTAGGGAAGAGGGCCACGACCTCCGGGCCGGGGTAGAGCGGATGGTGCGGGTTTCCATCGCTCAACGAAGGAAGATCACCGAGGGGGATAAGATGGCGGGCCGCCATGGTAATAAGGGTGTTATCTCTAAGGTGGTGCCTATGGAAGATATGCCGTTTTTGGCCGATGGCACCCCAGTGGAACTGATCCTTAACCCCCTTGGGGTTCCGGGGCGAATGAATATAGGGCAGGTCTTCGAGACCCATCTGGGCTGGGCCGCGGACCATCTTGGCTTCAGGGTCATCTCACCCGTCTTCGATGGGGCCGATGAGGGGGAGATAGCCGCTGAGTTGGCGCGGGCTTGGTTGATGCAACTAGCCTGGAAGGAGATAGCCGAGAGGGCTTGGGCCTGGCTGCGAGAGCAGGGGTATGACCCGGAGGAACTCGAGGGCGACGAGGAGGCGCGCCGGTTATATATCGCCCATTGGCTGGAGAAGGGAGAGTACGACCAGGAAGCGCTGGCTACTGACCATATCTACGCCCGACGTAGCGTGCTCCGCCAGTGGTTGAAGGAAGATGGCTATAACCCTGAGGAGATCTTGGTCTTTGAGAACGATCCCCGTCCCTTGAAGGCCCGGCAGACGGCCGATAGGCTCGCTCGTGAGGTCTGCCTCCGGTTCTGGTTGAGGCATCGTGGCTACCCCGCCGATGAGTTGGAGGGCCAGGAACTGGAGAGGCGAGCAGAGGAGGTGAGCGAAGAGACCGGTTGGCCGCTGCCCACCTCGGGCAAGATGATCCTTTTCGATGGTCACACCGGTGAGCCCTTCGATCATCCGGTGACGGTAGGGGTGATCAACATGATGAAACTGGCCCATCTGGTGGAGGATAAGGTCCATGCCCGTTCCACCGGCCCCTATTCCCTGGTAACTCAACAGCCTCTGGGTGGCAAGGCTCAGTTCGGAGGACAGCGGTTCGGTGAGATGGAGGTCTGGGCCTTGGAGGCTTACGGCGCGGCTCACACCTTACAGGAGATGCTTACCGTCAAGTCCGATGATGTGATCGGTCGAGTAAAGACCTATGAATCGATCGTCAAAGGAGAAGCGATTGACAAGCCAGGGGTCCCAGAATCGTTTCGAGTTCTGGTGAAAGAGCTGCAGAGTTTAGGGCTCGCTGTTGAGGTGATCGATGAGGAAGGGAATCGGATGCAATTCGGGAAGGAGGAGAGGCCGGAGAGGTACCGTCGTTTGGGGCTAGGTTTCTTGGGCCTAGAGAGTTAGTTTGACTTTTAGGATCAATGGGGGTTAAATTAATTATTTGTAAATCTATGAGAAGGGAGCGATATATTTGCCCACCATTAATCAGTTGGTGAAAAAGGGGCGCAAGAAGCCAGCGAAGAGGAGTAAGGCCCCGGCTTTACGCTTCAGGCATAATGTCCTTAAACAGAAGACGGTCAAGGGGAGAGGCGCTCCTCAGAAGAGGGGGGTTTGCACCCTGGTGCGGACCCTCACCCCCAAGAAGCCCAATTCAGCCCTGAGAAAAGTGGCCCGGGTGCGGCTCACCAACGGGATCGAGGTGACGGCTTATATCCCTGGTGAAGGCCATGGGCTCCAGGAACACTCGGTGGTTTTGGTGCGTGGGGGTCGAGTGAAGGACTTACCTGGCGTCCGCTATCATATCATCCGTGGGGCCCTCGATTCTGGAGGCGTAGAGGGACGTCAGAAGGGCCGCTCTAAGTATGGCACGAAGCGGCCCAAGAAGACCGCTCTCTAGTAGGTGGCTTGAGCTAGAAGGGGTGTTTGTGGTTTGCTTAGTGGAGAAGACTAGGATGGCTAGTCTTCTTAAGTGCTGGGAGGGTTAAGATGCCAAGGCGCTATCGGCCGCCTCGAAGGGAGGTGGAGCCGGATCCGAAGTATAATAGCGAACTGGTGGCTCGTTTCATCAATCGAGTTATGCAACGGGGGAAAAAGAGCCTGTCCAGGCGGATCGTCTACCAAGCGTTCGATATCATTGAGGATAGGTTCCACCGTAACCCCTTGGAGGTCTTCAACCAGGCTATAAGAAATGTTACCCCGGTCTTGGAGGTCCGGCCCCGGCGGGTTGGGGGGGCCACCTACCAGATACCTATAGAGATCCGGGGAGACCGACGTCAGTCTCTGGCCATTCGGTGGTTGGTAAAGGCCACGCAGGCTCGTCCTGGCAAGACCATGGCCGAAAAACTGGCTCATGAACTGTGGGACGCCTCTCAGAATAGAGGGGCTGCGGTCAAGAAGAAAGAGGATACCCACCGCATGGCCGAGGCCAACAAGGCGTTCGCCCATTATCGTTGGTAGTTGTAGGTATATAGGATATCGCCTATCCCTCCAACTTGTAGGATAGGCGATCTGCTGAAGAAGAGATGTCTGAGCCTTTTCCTTTGGAAAGAACCCGAAATATCGGGATAATAGCCCATATAGACGCCGGGAAGACCACCGTCACGGAGCGGATCCTCTTCTATACCCGGAAGATCCATCGCATGGGGGAAGTCCATGAGGGGGCGGCGACCATGGATTGGATGGAGCAGGAGAGGGAGAGGGGGATCACCATCAAGGCTGCGGCTACGACCTGCTATTGGCGGGATCACCGGATCAATATCATCGACACGCCGGGTCATATCGACTTCACGGTAGAGGTCCAGCGGTCCCTTCGGGTCTTGGATGGGGGGGTTGTGGTCTTCGATGGGGTGGCCGGGGTGGAGCCTCAGTCGGAGACAGTATGGCGTCAAGCCGACCGGTACCATGTGCCTCGCATCTGTTTTGTCAACAAGATGGATCGACCGGGGGCCGATCTTTGGCATACTATCGACATGATCGCCGACCGGTTAGGAGCCAACCCTGTGGCCCTGCAGGTGCCTATCGGAGTGGAGAGTGAGTTTGCGGGGGTGGTGGATCTCATCTCCCAGAAGGCGCTCCTCTATGCCGACGAATTGGGCGTGCAGCAGGAAGTGAGGGAGGTTCCACCCCATCTGCGTGAGGAAGTAGCCAGACATCGAGAGATTCTGGTGGAGAGTGTAGCAGAGAGCGATGAAGGGCTGACCCTTAAGTTTCTAGAGGGGGAGCCGATAGAGCCCTCTGAACTGAGAGCCGCTTTGCGGCGGGCGACGTTAGAGGGGAAGTTGGTTCCTGTCCTTTGTGGCGCGGCCTTGCGGAATAAGGGGGTTCAACCTCTCTTGGACGCGGTAATCTATTACCTCTCTTCTCCTTTGGATATCCCCCCTATCACGGGGATCAACCCTAAAACGGAAAAGGAGGAAGTCCGTTCCGCCGAGGCGAAAGAACCCTTCGCCGCTCTGGCCTTCAAGATAGTTTCCGACCCTTATGTGGGGCGGTTGGTCTATCTCAGGGTCTATTCTGGATCTCTGAAAGTAGGTTCCTCTGTCCTTAACTCTAGCAAGGGGACCAAAGAGCGGGTGGGGCGGCTTTTGCGTATGCACGCCAACCATAGGGAAGAGGTCGATATGGCCTATGCAGGCGACATAGTCGCTGTGGCGGGCTTGAAGAGAACTTTCACCGGGGATACCCTCTGTGACCCCAAGCACCCCATCGTGCTGGAGTCGATCGGATTCCCAGAGCCGGTCATCTCGGTGGCCATCGAGCCTCGTACCGAGGCCGATCAGGAGAAGATGAGCGCGGCTTTGGCACGGCTGGAGGAGGAAGACCCCACTTTTCAAGTGCGCATCGATGAGGACACCGGCCAGACCATCATCTCCGGCATGGGGGAGTTGCACTTGGAAGTCTTAGTGGATCGAATGCTCAGGGAGTTCAGGGTCTGGGCCAAGGTGGGGAAGCCTCAAGTCTCCTACCGGGAGACGATCACCCGTCCCGCGCGAGTTGAAGGGCGGTTCATCCGTCAAACCGGTGGGCGAGGCCAGTATGGTCACGTCTGGCTGGAGATCGAGCCCTTGGGCCGTGGCGAGGGGTTCAAGTTCGAGGATCGGACGAAGGGAGGCGTCATCCCCAAGGAGTTCATCCCAGCCGTAGAGAAAGGTGTCCGGGGGGCGATGGAGAGCGGGGACTTGGCTGGATATCCGGTAGTGGATTTGAGGGTGGCCTTGGTGGATGGCTCCTATCACGAGGTGGACTCCAGCGAGTTGGCTTTCAAGATAGCCGCTTCTATGGCTTTGAAGAACGGCTTACAAGAGGCCGGCCCCGTGCTTTTGGAGCCGATCATGAAACTAGAGGTGATCGTGCCAGAGGAGTTCACCGGCGAGGTGGTGGGGGATTTAAGTGCTCGTCGCGCCCAGATAGGAGGGATGACTCCCCGGGAGAATCTCCAGGTGATACGGGTCCAGGCCCCTTTGGCTCAGATGTTCGGCTACGCCACGGCGCTGCGCTCCATGACCCAAGGCCGGGGCACCTTCACCATGGAGTTCTATCACTATGATAGGTTGCCCCCTGAACTAGCCGAGGAGATAACCGGCGGTATCAGGCAGCGGGTGACGGCGTAAAAGATTTAGATTTCAGGAGGTCTTATAGATGGCTAAGGAGAAATTCATAAGGGACAAGCCCCATGTGAATGTGGGGACCATAGGCCATGTGGATCATGGGAAAACCACCCTTGCTTCGGCGATGACCAAGGTGCTCTCTTTTGTGGGGTTAGCCCAGTTTAGACCCTTTGACACCATCGACAACGCCCCAGAGGAGAAGGCCAGAGGGCTAACCATCGCCATATCCCATTTGGAGTACTCCACAGAGAAGCGCCATTACGCCCATATCGACTGTCCAGGCCATGCTGACTACATCAAGAATATGATCACCGGAGCGGCTCAGATGGATGGAGCGATACTGGTGGTCTCGGCTCCCGATGGCCCTATGCCCCAAACCAGAGAGCATGTGCTATTGGCTCGCCAGGTGGAGGTCCCCAGCATAGTAGTCTTCCTCAACAAGGTAGATATGATGGAAGACCCGGAACTATTAGAGTTAGTGGAGTTAGAGTTGAGGGAACTCCTGGAGGGGTATGGCTTCCCTGGGGAGGAGATACCTATCGTCCGAGGCTCAGCCCTCCTAGCCCTGGAGTCGGAATCGCAAGACCCCGAGGCTCCAGAGTATAAGTGCATCTGGGAACTGCTGCAGGCGGTAGATGATTACATCCCCACCCCCCTCAGGGAGATGGATAAGCCTTTCCTCCTGCCCATTGAGGATGTCTTCGGCATCAAGGGGAGAGGGACAGTGGTCACTGGAAGGGTGGAGAGAGGGACCATCAAGGTGGGGGAAGAGGTGGACATCGTGGGGTTGAGGAATGAGGTGAGGAGAACCACGGTCACCGGGGTGGAGATGTTCCACAAGATGCTGGATCAAGGGCAAGCGGGGGACAATATAGGCTGTCTCTTGAGAGGGATAGAGAGAGATGAGGTGCAAAGGGGAGAGGTATTAGCCGCTCCAGGGAGCATCAAGCCCCATACCTCCTTCCAAGGGAAGGTATATGTCCTCAAGAAGGAGGAGGGAGGGAGACATACCCCCTTCTTCACCGGCTATCGTCCTCAGTTCTACATCCGAACTATGGATGTCACCGGGGAGGCTCACCTCCCCGATGGGGTGGAGATGGTGATGCCTGGAGATAACGTGAACCTGGGGGTGAAGTTGATCGTCCCCGTGGCCTTGGAAGAGGGGTCCCATTTCGCCATCCGAGAGGGGGGGCGGACCGTGGGCGCAGGCGTCATCACCAAGATTCTGGAGTAGAGAGGGTAACGAGGTTCGTATGGCCAAGAAAGTGGCCAGGATGGTGATCACCCTGGCTTGCACGGAATGCCAGGAAAGGAACTACACTACCACCAAAAACAGGAGGAACGACCCCGGGCGGCTGGAGTTGAACAAGTACTGCCCGCGATGCCGCGCCCATACCCTCCATCGGGAAACCAAGTAGCCAGAGGGTAGATAATAAGGTGGAGCGGGGCGAGGGCAAAGTAAAGGGCCCCCGCCCCTCATTGTGGAGTACTAAATGGTCAAGGGCAAGAGGAGGAACCCCGTCCCCCGATTTCTTCGGGAGACCAGATCTGAGTTGCGGAAGGTGACATGGCCCAGCCGGCAAGAGGCCACTAACTTGACCATCATCGTCATCGCTGTCACCCTGACCATGGCCGCCTCCCTGGGTTTCATCGACTATATATTCTCCAAGTTGTTGGGCTTGCTTATCAGATAAGATGAAAGAGGATATGGAAGAGGAACGACAAGGTATAGAACAAGATGAGTCTGTAGAGGCCGGGGTTCTAACCGAGGAAACCCCTGAAGTTGAGGGAGAAGCAGAGGAGCCTCAAGAAGGGATCGCGGCTCCAGCCGAGGAAGAGGCTGAAGAAGAGTTGCCCGAAGGCACGGCCTGGTATGTCATCCACTGCTACTCAGGGTACGAGAACAAGGTGAAGCGCAACCTGGAGAACCGGATCGAGTCTATGGCCATGCAGGATTACATATTCCAGGTCGTCGTTCCCAGCGAGGAGGAGATCGAACTTCGTGATGGCAAACGGCGCACGGTAGAGAGAAGGATCTTCCCCGGATACATCCTAGTCCAGATGTTGATGACCGACGATTCCTGGTACGTGGTCCGCAACACCCCCGGGGTCACCGGCTTCGTGGGCTCAGGAAATGAGCCTACCCCCCTCCGCCAGGAAGAGGTGGACAAGATCATGAAGCGAATGGAGGCTGAAACCCCCAGGGTGAGGGTCTCCTTCCGCGTGGGGGAGACGGTGAGGATCATCGATGGCCCCTTCACCGACTTCATGGGCACCGTGGACGACATAAACACTGATAGGGGAAGGGTCAAGGTCTTGGTCTCTTTCTTCGGGCGTGAAACCCCAGTGGAGTTGGATTTCTTACAAGTGGAGAGAGGATAGATGGCTAAAAGAGTGGTGGCCGTGATCAAACTTCACATCCCCGCGGGACAAGCCAGCCCCGCTCCGCCGGTAGGGCCGGCTCTGGGCCAGCACGGGGTCAACATCATGGCCTTCTGCAAAGATTATAACGCCCGTACAGCCAAGCAAGCGGGGACGATCATCCCCGCGGAAATCACCGTCTACCAGGATCGCTCCTTCACCTTTGTCACCAAGACCCCGCCGGCTAGCGACCTCCTCAAGAAGGCGGCGGGGATAGAGAAGGGTTCGGGAGAGACCCCTCGAGAGATAGTGGGCCGCGTCACCCGCCAGCAGATACGGGAGATCGCCCAACTCAAAATGAAGGACCTAAACGCCCTCGACCTAGAGGGGGCGGAGCGGATAATCGAAGGGACCGCTCGCAGTATGGGGATCGAGATCGAAGAGGGGGGATAGGTGGCCAAGCGAGGCAAGAGATATCTAGAGGCGGCCAAAGAGATAGTCCGAACTAAATCGTACTCCCCGGCGGAGGCGATCGAGTTAGTCCAGAAGGGCTCGCTCGTCAACTTCGACGCCACCGTGGAGGTTCACCTCCGTTTGGGGGTAGACCCCCGTCAGGCCGATCAGCAGGTGAGAGGGGTGGTCCTCTTGCCCCACGGCACAGGGAAAAAGGTCCGCGTGTTGGTCTTCGCCGAGGGAGAGGCGGAGAAGATAGGCCAAGAGGCCGGGGCCGACTACGTAGGAGGCGATGAACTCATCAAGAAGATAGAGAAGGGATGGCTCGATTTCGATATCGCCATCGCCGCCCAAGGCGAGGTGATGGGGAAGGTAGCCAAACGCCTGGGAAGGGTATTAGGCCCCCGAGGGCTCATGCCCAACCCCAAGGCAGGCACCGTCGTCCCTGCCGAGGATATACCTCGAGTCATCAAGGAGTTCCGCCTAGGAAGGGTGGAATTTAAGATCGATAAGACCGCCAACCTCCATGTGCCCATCGGCAAGGTGAGTTTCGAAGCGGAAAAACTCCTGGAGAACCTAGCCTCCCTCATGGAGGCTATAATCCAGGCCAAGCCACCTGGCGCTAAAGGGCAGTATATCAAGAAGATAGTCCTCACCTCCACCATGGGGCCAGGGGTGAAGGTCGATCTCCCGCAAGCTCTGGCCTTGCGAGCGGCATAGAAGTAGGGTATAATTCATCCGCAATCTAATATATGTCGAAGACAGCAGGGGCGCAGAAGCGCTTAATCGCCTGCCGAGGCGGAGATATCTTATAGAGGCATGATCTCTCAGGTCTCTGTGCTCGCGGGTACAGAGACCTTTTGCGCAAGGAGGTGGACTACAATTGGCTATCTCTAGGGAGAAGAAAGAGAGGATCGTAGCCGATCTGGTGGAAGAGTTCTCCCGCTCTCAGGCCCTCATCATGACCGACTATCGAGGGCTGAAGGTGGAGGAGATGAGAACCCTCCGCAACCGTCTGCGGGAGGAGTCCTGCGGCTATCATGTGGTGAAAAATAGTCTGGTCAAATTGGCTATGGAGAAGGCAGGACTCCCTTTCGAGGAAACGCTTTTCGCCGGGCCAACGGCTATCGGCTTCTGTTATGAGGACGTGGTGGCCCCAGCCAAAGCACTAGTAGGCTACGCCAAGGAGACCAAAACCCTCTCCATACGAGGGGGGCTGATGGGCAGCCAGATTATCCGCGAAGGGGAGATGATATCCCTTTCTCAACTCCCTACCCGCGATAAACTTTTGGCCCAAATGATAGCCCAGTTACAGGCACCCTTGGTGGGCTTGGTCAGCGTCCTATCTGACGGCCTGAGGACTCTCATCTACCTATTGCAGGCCAGGGCTGAACAGATGGAACCCCAAGGGTAAGCCGTCAATAATAAGGAGGTGAACGGGATGGCTAAGGAGACCAAGAAGAAGACAACGAGGAAAAAGGCCAAGGAATCAAAAGCCTTGACCACCGAGCAATTAGTAGAGGCCTACAAAGGCTTGACCACCGAGGAGAAGGCCAAGTTTTGGGTCGAAGCGGTGAGTCAGACGAACGTCCTGGAACTCAACACCTCGGTCAAGAGCCTACAAGAGGAGTTCGGGATCACCGCCGCTGCTCCGGTGGTGGCTGCGGCCATGCCTGGCGTGGCCGCCGCTCCTGTCGAAGAGGAGGAGAAGACGGAATTCAACGTCATCCTCAAAGAGATAGGGGCCCAGAAGATCCAAGTGATCAAGGCGGTGCGAGAACTAACCACCCTCGGGCTGCGCGAGTCGAAGGGTCTGGTCGAGGGCGCGCCCTCTAGTGTAAAAGAGGGGGTGGGCAAAGAGGAGGCAGAAGCCGCCAAGGCCAGGCTGGAGGAGGCGGGAGCCACGGTGGAGATCACCTAGTAGTTCCACGCTTGACCAAGAAGCCACTCTCACTTACGAGCGTGGCTTTCCTCTTTCCAGTGCATCACGGGATTGGCACCCTTAACTAATTGAAAACCAACCCTCAACGAGGGGGCTTCCATCGCTTCCCGAAACAGGGTTGGTCAAGGTATAGAGGAACGCTCTTCTCGCTGTTGATACCTCCTCCAAAGGTACCTCAAGAGGATGAGGGCTCCTAGGAACTCCCCGGCCTCCACTATCTGGCTCCAGCGCAAGGGCCCCAGATAGAGGGTCTCATCTCCCCGAGTGAACTCCAAGACGAACCCTCCCCAAGAATAAAGGAGAAGATAGAGAAGGGCTATAAGGCCGGGGAAGGGTCGAGAGATACGCCAAAGCAAGAGAATGAGGAGTATGAATATGAGAAGGCTCAGCCCGCTCATCATGGCTTGAGTGGGGAAGCGGAAAAGGGTTATGCCGTAGAGGTCAGGTAGTTCATAAGCCCAGGCCCCACGGGCGGGTAGGCCGTAGGCACAACCGCTCAAGAGACACCCCACCCAACCGATAGTCTGGCCCAAGGCTAACCCGGGCCCCAAAAGGTCTGCTAGCCGCCAGAACGACCATCTATGCCAGAAAGAACATCCCAAGAGGCCTACCACCCCGCCCAGAAAAGCCCCTTGGAAAGCCAGCCCCCCTCGCCAAAGGTAGAAAGCCTCCCTCAAGTGGGAACTAAAATAGGGCCAGTGGAGGGCCACGTAGGCCAGGCGACCTCCTATCACCCCACAGACGAGAACCACGAGGGCAGCGTCCACCGTGCCCCAGAGGTCAGCCTTCCTCCATCTGGCCAAAAGAGAGGTGACCAGGAGACCCAAAACGATCCCCAAATCGACTAGAGTGGTATAGGCGGATATGGTGAGACCACCTATCTCGAAGAAAAAAGGACTCATCTATCCCTGCAACCCTTCCATGATGCGGGCGTATCTATCCGCCAGCCCCTTGGCTTGGCTAGCGGCTTGTTCACCATAGGCTTGGACTGCCCCAGTGTCAGGGGGCGCAGCCTAGTTCCCTGTCCTCCAACCAGCATCACCGCCTTCATCTCCATCCTCCTCGGCCATACAAAGCGCCCCAAACCTAATATAACATAATAGGTGAGGTAAGTAAACATAAAACCAAAAACCCGCCCCTAGGGCGGGTTCCAGAGGTTCAGACCACGAACGCATTAGCCTTTCCACTTCTCCACCTGTACGGCGCAGACTTTGAACTCTGGGATCTTGGCCACCGGATCCAGGGCCGGATTGGTCAGGAGGTTGGCCGCCGCCTCGACAAAATGGAAGGTCATGAAGACCACCTCGGGGGGAACCTCCTCGGTCACTTCCGCCCGGGCCCTCACCTCCCCTCGACGCGAGGTTATCCGCGCCCAGTCGCCATCCTCTATCCCCCGCTTGGCCGCATCGAAGGGGTTCATACGGATCCGCTCCTCGGGTACCAACTGTTCCAACCCAGGGACGCGACGGGTCATGGTGCCGGTGTGCCAATGCTCTAAGACGCGGCCCGTGGTCAGGAGAAGGGGGTACTCCTCGTCTGGCTCCTCATCGGGGGGTATCTGGTCGACAGGGGTGAAACGGCCCAAACCTCGGGAGAACCTCTCTACATGCAAGATGGGCGTCCCAGGGTGCTCGGTATCTGGACAGGGCCATTGCAGACCGCCTCCCTCCAAACGCTCGTACCGAATCCCTCCATAGATAGGGGTCAATTGCGCGATCTCCTCCATGATCTCCGAGGGGTGGCTGTAGTCCCACTGGGCGGGGTCTACACCTTCCATCCGCTTGGCTACCCCACAGATTATCTCCCAATCGGCTTTGCTCTCCCCCACCGATGGTATCGCCTTCCGTATCCGCTGCACCCTCCGCTCCGTGTTGGTGAAGGTACCCTCCTTCTCAGCGAAGGAGGCAGCGGGCAACACCACATCGGCCAACTGCGCCGTCTCCGAGAGGAAGATCTCCTGCACCACCAAGAAATCCAAGGCCTCCAACGCTTCCTGCACATGGCGGGAATGGGGATCGGAGAGGACTACGTTCTCCCCCATGATGTACATCCCCCGCACCTTCCCCTCATAGGCCGCGTTGAACATCTCCACCACCGTCAGCCCCGGCTGGCCGGAAAGCCTCACCCCCCAAGCCTCCTCGAACTTCCGACGCGCCCCTTCGTCCGTCACCCGCTGATAGCCGGGGAAGAAGTTGTAGAGGGCTCCCACATCGCAGGCCCCTTGGACGTTGTTCTGCCCCCGCAAGGGGTTCACCCCTCCGCCAGGGAGGCCTATATTCCCGGTGAGCAGGGATAGATTGGCACAAGCCAAAACGTTCTGGTGGCCGCTAGTGTGTTGGGTGATCCCCATGGCGTAAAGAAGCGCTGCTGGCTTTGAGGTAGCGTAGATGCGGGCCGCTGCATAAAGGTCTTCGACTTCCACCCCCGTGATTTCCCTCACCCTCTCCGGGGTGTACTTCTCCACCACCTCCCGCCAGGCATTGAACCCCTCCGTCCGCTGGGAGATAAACACTCTGTCTTCCAGACCCTCCTTCAATATGATATGGGCCAAGCCATTCAAGAGGGCGATATCCGTCCCTGGCCGATGTCGGAGGTGGAGGATAGCGTACCGGGCAAGATCTATCCTTCGGGGGTCAGCCAAGATGAGCCTGGCCCCCCGCCGCACCGCCCCCCGCAACTCCAGACCAATGATAGGGTGCTGTTCCGTGGTGTTGGAACCGATGACCAAAAAAGCCTCCGCCTCCACCAGATCACCTATGGAGTTGGTCATGGCTCCGCTTCCGAAGGCTGTGACCAGACCGGTCACCGTGCTGGCGTGTCAAAGGCGCGCACAATGATCGATATTGTTACCCCCTATCACCGCCCGGGCGAACTTCTGGATCAGGTAGTTTTCCTCGTTAGTGGCCTTGGCTGAAGCCAGGACGGCGATGGCCTCAGGCCCATGCTCCTTCTTGATCCCTGAGAGACGCCTGGCCACCAAATCCAAAGCCTCGTCCCAGGTCGACTCCACAAACCGGCCACTTTCCTTGATGAGGGGCTTCGTCAACCGTTCCGGGTGGTTTATGAAATCGTAGCCGAAGCGGCCCTTGACACAGAGACGGCCCCTGTTGACCGGGTTCTCTGGGTCGCCCCGCACACCCACCACCCTCTCCCCCCTAGTGAGAAGATAGAGCCCGCACCCCACACCACAATAGACGCATACGGTTCGTGTTTCCGCCGAGGGGACACCCTCCAGCCTAGCCCGTTCGTATATGGCTCCTACCGGGCATTTGGCTTCACACTGGCCGCAGTTCTCGCATATCGATTCCAGCCAAGGCTGGTCGAAATCGGGCGAAACCTTCGTCTCATACCCTCGGTAGGCGAGATCGAGGGCATGCAGAAATTGGATCTCATCGCAGGTACGCACGCATTTGCCACAGAGGATGCACCTATTCATATCCAGAGTGAAGAAGGGGTTGCTATCATCCCAAGGGTAGGCACGCTCCACCCCCAAGAAGCGGCCCTCTCGAGGCCTCACATAGGCGGCTACCTTCTGCAGTTCGCACCGCTGGTTGGCCGGGCAGGTGAGGCAATCACCGTGGCCGTTGGCCATCAGGAGTTCCACCAGGGTGCGGCGCACCCTATCGATGAGGGGAGAGGCGGTCCTCACTATCATC
>JGI24025J20009_10002072_pt1 | contig 14756 bp, 13 predicted proteins | sample Cruoilmetagenom3_FD_20009 | JGI IMG/M metagenome (IMG submission 20009)
CCGACGCGAAAGCGTGGCCTGTTCCGGCGTAGCTCAGTGGTAGAGCAGTTGACTGTTAATCAATTTGTCGTAGGTTCGACCCCTACCGCCGGAGCCACTTTACCAAACATTATCAAATAATTGGATCGAAATTCACTATTCAAAGTGTGTTTTTGAATGGCTGCGTAGGTAAATAGTGCGATCTGATATTTATATTTGATGCTTTCAGTACATGTCCCGGCATCCGAAGCTGGTCCCTTAGCAGAACCAATTTTTGCCTAAATGAAGGGGCATTGTTGATTTTGCAAGCAGCCGCGAATTAATTGCGCAGAGTTGATCCATGGAATTGGTCAATTTAAAGCACTTCAATAGGCATGATGAACCCACCCAGTGGGTGTATTGCTAATAAGCCTTCATGGCTTGCATGCTCTAGGGTCGGTGCGCCTGACCGATAGCGGAAATATTATTCCGCAGCCGTTTTCGACTCTTCTGGAACCTCTGAAACTTCAGCCTTTGCTCGCACCATGACACCGTCTTCCGATATTGTCACCGTTCGCTTAAATCGCGATTTCAACCGATTTGTGGAGGCTTTGAAATGCTTCACAATCTCGGAAGGTGCGGTAATCATTACGGGCACCATCACCAATGTTAGGATCGTCGAAAAGAGCAGCCCTGAAACCAAAGCCGCAGAAAGGTGGACAAAGAAATTGCCTGCCAAACCGCCAACGATAATTTCTCGCCGGATGAAATCAAGCTCGATATTCAATGCCATCGGAATGACGCCTAAGGCGGTCACAATCGCTGTTAGAAGCACCGGTCTGATCCGCTGGGCGGTAGTGATCAACATAGCCTTGACCGGCTCAATCCCTTCCTCGCGGTTGAGATGATTATAGGTATCGATTAGCACAATACCGTTTTTTACAACAATACCAGACAAGGCGACGATCCCAAGACCGGTCATAATCGCCGAGAACGTCATGCCAGTAATCAACATACCGAGCAGGACTCCGGCGGTGGACATGACTACGGTCGAAAGCGTCACAAACACCTGATAAAAGCTATTATATTCCAGGAGCAATATCAGAAAGATAAGGAACATAGATGCGCTAAGCGCCTTAGCCATGAAGGCGTTGGTTTCTTCCATTTGCTCTGTTGCGCCACCATAGACCAGTGATACACCTTCAGGCCATTCCTGCGCCGCCGCCCATTCCTGCAGTTGGCTGACCTTCTCATCCGCTCTGACCCCGGGTAAAACATTGGCACCGATGAAAATTGAGAAAAACCCGTCTTGCCGGGTTATATTTCCGACCTTGGGAATTGCTTTGCGTGTGACAAAGTTCGAAACAGGGATNANCCCTTGGGCCGTTGTGATGCGAAGTGAGTCCAACGAGTCAAAACTGCGCTCATCCGCAGGCAGCCGCACAAGAATATCAAGTTCATCCGGAGATTCACTTGGCAGATATGTACCCAGTTTAACGCCATCGGTGACAAGCTGTACATACGGACCAAGTTCCCGGATGCCCAACCCGAATTTGGCGGCTTCCACGCGGTCGATTTCCAGAACCCAGTCAATCCCCGGTGAGGGGCGAGCGTCTTCGGCATCAACTGTTCCGTCAATCTCAAACTCGATATACTCTCGGATGCGCTTGGCAACCGGAAGCAGTTCTTCATAGTTTGACCCCGTGATACGCACGTTTATCGCTTTGCCAGCAGGGGGCCCACTCTCTTCCGGTGCGATCTGGATTTCAACACCCGAAATCCGGCTTACCCGTTCCCGCAGTTCGGTAAAAATAATATCGGCTCTGACACGCTTTTCCCAAGGTTGGAGTTGCAGCTGCAGATTACCAATCGTGTCCGAAGGAGAGCCTTGGGCCCCACCGAAGGAAAGGATAACGTCCTGAATTCCGGGAACCTTCAAAACTTCTTCTTGCACTTCCAGAAGCAGATCACGAATTTCCACCGGCGAGTAATTGCCGCGCGTTACAACAGATACGACGCCGTATTCAGGCTCGCCAGCAGGAAAGGCCTCAACACCCGTCGGGTTTTGAGCAAAATAGACGAAAACAGATCCAATAATGGCAAAACCAATGACCAAAGTTTTAAATGGGTGGTGTAGCAATTTTGACATCATGCGTACATAAATGCCGATCATTCCTCGAATTTTGTGAATGTCGAACCTGTCCGGATTCATGACGATGTCAGCTGCGGCCTGTTCTTTTTCATTCAGCTCGTGTTTTGCGATAAACGCGCCGATGACGGGCATGAAAATCAAGGCAGAAATTAGGGATGCGACCATGACTACGATTACCACAATCGGTAGATAGCTCATGAATTTGCCAATAATTCCGGGCCAGAAAAGCAGCGGTACAAAGGCGCCAAGCGTGGTCGCGGTGGCAGCCACAACCGGCACAAACATTTTCCGCGCGGCAAGGATAAAAGCCTTCTTCTTTGATATGCCTTCAGACAGCTTTCGCTCGGCATATTCAACAACTACAATAGGGTCGTCCACCAAAACACCCACGGCGATGACCATGCCGAACATTGTCATCATGTTGATGGTCATTCCCGTCATTTGCATGAACAAAAAGGCCATCATGAATGAAATTGGAATCGACATGCCAATGAGGATGGCAGGCCGCACCCCAAGGGTCGCGATGGTCATGATCAGAACAAGGGCAACCGCAGTCAGCACGGCCGCTTCAAGCGAGCGGAACAGGTTTTTTGTGCCAACGGATTGATCAACCAGAAAGCTGATCTCAATGCCGTCATGCCAGTCCTCGGTAAATTCTTCCGCCACCCGGCGAACTTCATCGGAGACCTCGATAATGTTTGTGCCAAGGTTCTTTTTGATCGCGAGGGTGATTGCGGGCGAGCCATTCACATAGGCAAATTCAGTTGCATCTTTGAAGGTACGCGTGATGGTGGCCACATCCCCAAAGGTGACAACCGTATTCCCGACCGTTTTCAGTGGCAGACTGTACAGCTCCTCGGCGGTGGAAATCAGGCCGGGTACATCGACATTGAATGAACCATGTCCGATGTCCAGAGTGCCACCTGCCACCATAATATTGTTACGCGCCAAAGCATCAAATAATTGCAGGGCGGTGATATTGTAGGCTTCGAGGTGCAGCAAATCCATTTGCACCTCCAATACTTCATCACGCATGCCAGAGATCAAAACTTCCTGAACATCGGCAATGGATTCCAGCTCATCGCGCAATGCATTAACGTGTCCGGTAAGCGTGCGTTCGGGCACGTCCCCATATACCGCAACCGACAATACCGGTCGGTCAGTGATTGCAATCTCGTTGATTTCGGGCTCGTCTGCATCGGCAGGTAGTTCGCTGGAAACCCCTTCAAGTTCACCCCGTATATCGGCGAGCGCATCATCATTTATGACATCCACACCAAATTCCAGGAATATTGACGCGCGTCCTGTCGTTGCCCTGACGGTTAGTTTTTCAAGCCCGTCTATTCCAAGCAGCCGATCCTCGATAGGTTTGGCGAGCAAACGCTCGGCGTCCCTTGGGGATATGCCTCTTTGTGAAACGGTGACATTGAAAAACGGAATGTCGACGGTTGGAAAGCTCTCCTTAGGTAGGCTGATATAAGAAGCCATCCCCGCAACAAGCAGCAGGACCATGACCGTCATTACCACCCGGGGCATACGCAGGATTTGTTCTATAAAATTGACCATGTCAGCGTTTCCTACTCGGCAAACCGGGCATCAACTTGCTGCCCCTTGCTGACGTATTCCTGCCCGACAATGATGATATCAGAACGAACGGGTAGCCCTGCCACCCAAACGCCTTCGCGGGTATCTCCTAGAATTTCGAGCGGATAAAAAACCACAATACCGTCTTCCACAGCTTTAACCCCCAAAACCCCTTCACTATCGAGGGTCAGCGATGATTGCGGCAGCAGATGGGCCGGAATGTTCCCCATCTGAACCACGGCCTCGGCTGTAAGCCCGTCAAGGATTGCATGGTCAGAGTTGGAAAATTCAATCTTCAATTCAAAGGTCCGGGTCGCCGGGTTTGAGCTAACGGCAACAAAGCTGACAATGCCCTGCGCCGTTTGTCCGGTGATGGTAGTGATTTCAGCGTCCAGACCGAGTTTGACAAATATAATTTTCGCCTGAGGCACCGCGCCAACAAAAATCATCGGGTCGAGCTGGATGATAGTCGCACAGCCGTTGCCGACCCCTAAGAGCGACCCAACCTCAACAATCGGCCCCTGGATAACACCGGCAACCGCAGCACGGATGGAAGTTCTTTCCAGTTCCATTTCCCGGTTTCTATGGCCAACCTGAGCCGCTTCCAAATTGGCCTCGGCAGCCCGTAGGCTGGCAATGAACCCTTCGGCTGAGTTTTCCGATACGACCCCTTTTTCGCGCAGAGACTGGTTGGTATTGAAAGAGGTTTGTGCTTCCTGCAAGGCGGCCTCAGCCTGATTGATAGCCGCCTGCGCCTGATCAACATTGGCTTGCCTTGTCCCTCTGTCCAGAGTGCAGATTAAATCGCCTTCCTCTACAACCTGTCCTTCAGTAACCAGTACGGATGTAACAATATCGCTGGTCTGGGCAACCACGGACAGGGACGATTTTGCCTCTGTAAATCCACGTAGGGCCACCTCAAGTTTCATTGGCTGAAGTGAAAAAGTTTCGACCCTGACGATCCTGCTGACGCCTTCCGCCTGCGCAATAAGCGCATTTCGCTCGGCAACGGATAAAGCCGGGTCTTCGACCCCTTCTTCGTGGTGGATATCCACACCAATCTCGTATTCAGCAATCGTATCCGTGAGGACGCCACCATCTTCCTCAAGCACCGAAACTACCGTGAACTCACTGTTCCTCGGACCATTGCCACCAATGACAATTACGCCGGTGCTCAGCCAGGCGGCAACTACAATCACCAGAAAGGCAGCAACCCCATAAGATTTTAAAGCCCGCATTATTAAACCTCACATCACGTTCCCAAATCTAACTCTGGGTTTCGGTCGCTCTTTCACCGTTTTTTGCAAAACAAGCAATAGTTGATTTACACAAAAATGGTTGACAAAGCTCAAAGTTGCTCTTTATGCAACTCCTGCAGTTTGTGCAACCAAAAAGTTTGTGAGGATTTGTGGTAACACTAAGAGAGCGCCAGAAGTTACAAACCGCCAACAGCATTCGCCGTGTTGCTGTTGATTTGGTTTTCGAAAATGGCTTGGATAATGTGACCGCTGAAATGATCAGCGAGAAAGTCGGTATAAGTCCGCGAACTTTCTTCAATTATTTTTCCTACAAAGAGGCAGCCCTCCTACCGCCAACGCTGGAATTTTCGAAGGAAGACGTGCAAACTTTTGCCGCCGGAAGGGGGCAATTGCAGGACGATTTGGCGGATCTGATTGTGCCAATGATGGAGTTCTATGCGGAAAACCGTCAGATGCTGAAGAAGCTGCTTGAAATCTCTCTTTCAAACCCGAAGCTCTCGATGATAAAAGTGAATGTCTTTCATGATTTTGAGCAGATGCTGGGAGGTCTGATTGCACGTCGGCTTCAGTTGAGCGCACGCAGTGGCAACGCAGGCCTGATGGCCGCGCTAATCACCACAGCCCTTCGGGTTGCGATAGAAAACTGGGTAAAGAATAGTTCCGGTTTGCCTGATGAGTATATCCGGAAAGCGCTCAATGAAATGCAAACAGCGTTTCAAGATTGATTGGCAGTCTGAACTGACGTCAGACCTGACCCCAATACCGGCTTGAAAAGAAAGCCATTGTTGCTGCGATTGTAGCTGCTCGAGTGGCCATAGTATTGCTTAGCTGGATGCGCTAGAGATCATGATTCATCAACTTTTTTCTGCACGTTTTCCATATTTCTCTTTAAGTCAGCTATATAGTTTTCGGCATCTCCGAACTCTGAAAAATCTCCGTAACGGTTGTGGTATGCCGATAGCTTCCGCCCGTGTTTAATAGGGCACCAGTAGCTTTCTGTGCGGGAGGCAACTTCGACCGAGTAAGCGAGCACGCCGTTACCGTATGAACAATAAGCACAGTTTAGTTTTTCAAGAAGGTTCAGGTATCCGAGCTTGTGCCGGTCAAAAACAATGTACCCACCTCGCTTAACCTTTTCTATTCCGTAAACCGGAAAGCAGATCAATTGGTATAGGGATACAAACAGATCGAGCAACAAAAAGGGAATAATGAGCGAGTAGATGACCGGAGCGGTTAAAGCCACCAAAAAACGAGCGCTAAATACATATGTGAAAAGTAGAGTTTTGAAACGCTTTTGCGCTTTAATCTCGTTCTTTTCGAATTTGATTCTGTGCTTCTCGATTTTGAAACCAAACTCCTTTTTGCGCGCTTCAAAGGCCTGCTCCAACTCGTCCTGAAGTTCCCCTATTTTTTCGATAATGTTGTTGATCTGATTTGACATAGCTCGCCTTCCCGTTTGAGAAGCCAATGTAAAGGGAAATCGGCAGTATTGCCAGATGATTAAGCCTTGGCCCGAAGTTGTGTGGTGTTCTGCTTTTGGGGCTTGAGCATAAAATGGCTTGTCCAAATTATTTCACTTTGCTGATTTGAATTTCATGTGTATAGAAAACATGAATGATGAATTTAAAAAAAGAGAACGCCATGTCGAGCAAACGCAGCGTATATGATGCAGAACCTATCCCTGAATCCGCCAGAGAAGTTATTGACAGCCTGATGGAAACAGGTGATCTGTTTCGTTACACCGCCAAGGCAGACAACCCCTCTCAGGTGACATTGTTGGAAAGAGAATTTGCGGCCTATATGGGAAGCAAATACGCGTTGGCGGTTAATTCGGCCTCTTCGGCAATTTATCTGTCTATGCTCGCGGTCGGCGTTAAAACCGGTGATCAGGTTCTAATACCGGCCTGGACTTTTGCGGCAGTTCCGAGTGCTGTGGTCAACGCCGGGGCGCTTCCTGTTCTGGTTGAGGTCGGGGATAATCTTCGCATTGACCTCGACGATTTTGAGACCAAACTCAACGGGAATATCAAAGCGGTCGTAATTTCGCATATGCGGGGTCATACTTCCGATATGGATGCAATCAAAGCGCTTTGCGACGAGCGAGGTGTTCCCTTGATCGAAGACGCAGCCCATTCACTGGGGACATTGTGGAACAACCGGAAAATCGGAACAATTGGTGCCGTTGGCTGCTTTAGCTTCCAGTCTTACAAAATGGTAAACGGTGGCGAGGGTGGCATTTTACTTACAGATGATCCTGATATTATCGCTAAAGCCGTGTTTATGTCGGGAGCTTACGAGCACAACTGGGCCAAGCACGGTTATCCGGAAGTGCCCTTCGAGAAGTACCAAAACCTGTTTCCATTGTTCAATTTACGTTTGAACAATTTGTCTGCTGCAGTTATTCGGCCGCAGATTCCGCTGATCAATGATCGCGTGGCCAAAGGGTTGAAAAACTATGACTATGTGGCTGACAAACTGAACGCCTCGCCCCTTATAACGGTGCCGCCGGCAGATCGTCGGGAGCGCCGTGCGCCGGATTCGCTTCAGTTTAATTTGATTGGATTTGATGACGCGCAAACCATGCGTGTTATGGAAATTTCGACGGCACGCGGAAATCCGATTAGCATCTTCGGGATGCAGGGCGACAATGCCCGCGTGTTCTGGAACTGGAAATTTATCGGGAACGTGCCCGAGCTTCCGATCACCCGCGCCATGCTAAAACGGGCTTGCGATATTCGCTTGCCGGTTGGGATGAGCCGGGAAGAGCTGGATGAAACAATCAAGTTTATACTAGACTGTGTCTCTGAAGCTCGAATGCTGATTGCTTCGTAGCGCGGATGTAAGTGCTGTGAAATTTGCCTCATTTCGATGATGCGTTACCCAATGTGTTTGAAGCCGTCCGACAGCCATTGATGGCGCGCTATGGTCGGATGAACCAGCATTTCATCAATCAAAGCGATGAGCCGGTTTGCGATGTCTTCAGGCATCCGGTCGAGTGAGTCTTTTCGGGCAAAAAGCGATATGCGTCGGGCGAGCGGCTCGAGCGATAGGGGCAGCATGTCAACTTCAGATTGGAATCGTTGCGCCCGCAGAAAAACCATAAGTGGAGCGATGGCCCAGCCAGCCCCCTTTGCAACCATAGCCATAATAGACTGGTAGCTGTCGATCTCAAACTTATGAGGAAGGGACAGCCGTTCAGCGATAAGCCGGTCTTCGATCATTTGACCAACGACCTGATTTTTGGGGAACCGGATAAACGGCTTCGCCATAAGTTGGGGAAGGCTGGGGTTGTTTATATTGACCTGTCCTTTTGGAGCCAGGATCACAAATGGCTCGTTGAGCAGCGGGTAGATATCCATCCAGTCTTTGGGAGTGTCGGGCTCTGCAGCTATGCACATATCAACCGTGCGTGATTCGAGCGCGCTGAGGTTGGCGTGACTGGCTCCGGTCTGCAATACCATGTTGCAATCAGGCATGTCGGCACTAAGGCTAGCCATAAGGGCTGGCGTTACATCCGGCTCGAAGTCGTCAATCACTGCCAGCGAAAACCGCGTGAGCGTTGTATAATCAAACATAGCCAGTTCCGCCCGCGCGCGGGTGGCTTCTGTCAGGATATTTGCAGCGCGGCGGCGGAACAGAATTCCGGCGGGGGTAAGCGCCAATGGACGGCTGGTGCGGTCTATAATTGTGGTGCCCAAATCCTCTTCGAGGTTGCTGAGATGCTGGGAGATAGAGGAGGGGCTTGTGCCCAGCCGTTTGGCGGCGGCGGCCACCGAGCCTTCTTCAATGGCAGCGATAAATATTTCGATATTGCGAAGGGTCAGGCGGCTCATGGCAGGGCCTCGTTTAGGCTTTCGATAACCACTTCGGCAAGCGTATCGGCTTGTGCATTGGTAAGGCCGAGCGGCAACCTTATATCACACAGTGTTGATAGTATTGCTTCTGAGCGCGGTAAGTCCTGCGCGGGGAGGTATTGCCAATGTGGAGAGCGCGAGGTGAACCCTTGCGGGGTGCTACCGCCAAAGAATTTGACCGGAACACCGTGGGCTGTAGAATCTGCAATGATGGATTCAATTTGCGAATTTGTTAGCCCTTCCATAAAAAACTGGATTGAAGTGGGCGTATAATCTTCGGCTTCGGGGCGATCTGGCAGCCGCAAAAGCTGATGCGTGCGCAGGCGGGACGCGACACGGTCGTGAATCTTGCGCCAGCGGGCGTTGCGCTCATTGAGAAGCTGAAGCTGGGGGCGGAGAATTGCAGCAACCAGCGCGCTCATCCGCATTGAGTGATTGGCACAAGTGCCTTTCCAGCGGTCAAAAACGGCCTCTGAGGGGGCTGCACTGTGTTGCGCATAAAGCATATAGCTGCCCGACATCAGGATAGCGCGTGCGGCGAGGTCTTCGTCATCGGTTACAATCAACCCGCCTTCACCGGTATTGAACTGCTTGTAGGACTGGCTCGAAAAAGCGCCGGCAACACCAAAGCGGCCGGTTTGTTTACCGTTCCATGTGGCCCCCATCGTGTGGGCGCAGTCTTCGATCATTTTGATCCCGAATTCATCACAGATTTCCGAAACGGCGTCCATGTCAGCCACATGCCCTCGCATATGGGACATTAGCAGGTATTTTGCGCCGGAAGCTTTGGCTTTGATGCGAAGATCATCAATATCGACAACTAGGCGCTGGTCAATCTCTACCAGCACAGCTTCGGCCCCTAGGTGCTCCAGAGCGCCGGGCACAGGGGCCAGCGTGAAGGCATTGAGCAGAACTTTGTCGCCACGCTCAACACCGGCGGCTTTGAGCGCCAGAAAAATGGCCGAGCCACCTGAATTCACGCCGATACAGTATTTCGAGCCTAAAAGAGCCGCAAACTCCTCCTCCAAGAGGGCCGCTTCGTTCCCTTCTCCACCCATTTCACCGTAGCGAAACAGGTAACCGCTTTCGAGCAGCTTTACGGCTGCCTCGACCGACGCCTTTGGCGGTGCTTCAGGCGTTGCAAGATCAATTTCAAGCTTATGGCGCATTGGGGCCTCAAAAGTGGTGGAAATACACGCGTTACCCCGATATAGCAGGGATATGAAAACAATAACAACCACCGAGGCACTGGCAGAATTCTGCATCGAGTGCGCCAGCCATCCTTATGTAACCGTTGATACCGAGTTCCTCCGCGAACGTACCTATTATTCCAAGCTCTGCCTTGTTCAGGTCGCTATGCCGGGCGATGGTGACAAAAACGCAGCGCTGATTGATCCACTGGCATCAGGCATGGATTTGGCGCCCCTCTATGACCTGTTCGAAGACGAAGGCGTTGTGAAGGTGTTTCATGCGGCGCGGCAAGATCTGGAGATTTTTGCGGTGGAAGGTGGCGTAATCCCGAAGCCGTTTTTCGATACACAGGTGGCTGCGATGGTTTGTGGATTTGGCGAACAGGTCGGCTATGAAACGCTGGTGCGCAAAGTTGCACGGGAGCAGGTTGATAAATCCAGCCGGTTTACCGATTGGTCGCGCCGTCCACTGACAGACAAGCAAAAGACTTACGCAATTGGGGATGTGACCCACCTGCGTGTAGTTTACGAGCATTTGGAAGGGCAGCTCAAAGCCAAGAATCGCGAGGGCTGGGTTCAGGAAGAGCTCGCGGTTTTGATGGACCCCGAGACCTATATAATCCGCCCGGAAAATGCCGGAAAGCGNCTGAAAACCCGCACCAGTTCACCCCGGTTTTTGGCGATCGCCCATGAGTTGGCGCAATTTCGGGAAGCCTATGCGCANGATAGAAACATNCCGCGCCCGCGCGTGTTCAAAGATGATGCGCTTCTGGAGTTGGCGGCCAATAAACCACAGGACATTCAATCCTTGGGGCGGTCGAGGTTGTTGCTACGTGATGCCCGTAAAGGCCCGATAGCCGAAGGGATTTTGAAAGCGGTAAAAACGGGTATCGAGTTGCCGGAAAAAGACCTGCCCAAGCCAGCCAAACAGCGCGAAAAACCTCAAGGGAACGAGGCGTTAGGCGACCTTTTGCGGGTGCTTTTGAAAGCGAAGTCAAGCCGTGAAGGTGTGGCCAGCAAACTGATCGCCACCGCCGCAGACCTTGACCGGATTGCTTCGGAAGATGCGCCGGATGTCCACGCTCTGACCGGATGGCGGCGTGAAGTCTTCGGGCGGGACGCGTTGCGCCTCAAAGCGGGTGAAATCGGCCTATCCGCCAGTCCGCAGGGTGTGAAAATAATTGAGTTGGAATAGGTGTTTGGTGATTCAGGGTTGCCGACCATAAATGCCGGTATTTTCCGGCTAAAGCGTCGCACGGGGCTGGACGAGGGCGCGCCAAAGGCCTAGATAGTTGACCAAAGGAGTCAGACACTATGGCCAGCGAAAAGTTTGAAGAAATTGTCGAGGATTTCGAGTTCATTGACGAATGGGAAGACCGTTATCGTTATGTGATTGATCTGGGCAAAAAAATGGCCCCGATGGACGAAGCGCACAAAATCGCGGAAACTAAGGTGCACGGCTGTGCCTCGCAGGTTTGGATTATGCCGGACCTCTCCGGAGATGTAATCCGTTTTACCGGCGATAGCGATGCGATGATCGTGCGCGGATTGATTGCGGTTTTGCACGCGCTTTATGATGGATTGCCTTTCAAAGATGCGCTAGAGGTGAACGCGCTTGAAGAGATGGGCCGGCTGGGGCTGGATCAGCACCTTTCTGCACAGCGGAGTAACGGCCTTCGGGCGATGATTGAACGTCTTGGTTCGATCGCACAAAAACAGGTTGGATAAAATGGATTTGCTTAGCAAACTTTTGGCGGAAAAAGACTGGTTGATGGCCGACGGGGCCACAGGGACCAATCTTTTTAACATGGGTTTGGAGGCAGGCGAGGCACCCGAGTTGTGGAATGTGGACCAACCCGACAAAATCCGCGCGCTCTATCAGGGCGCGGTGGATTCGGGGTCGGACATATTTCTGACCAACTCCTTTGGGGGCACGGCTGCCCGGCTCAAGTTACACAATGCCCAGGACCGTGTGCGCGAACTCAACAAAGCCGCAGCCGAACTGGGCCGGGAAGTCGCGGATGCTGCGGGTCGTCCGGTTGTGGTGGCTGGCTCGGTTGGCCCCACCGGCGAGATTTTTGAACCCCTCGGGCCACTTTCCCACGCTGATGCGGTTGAAATGTTTCAAGAACAAGCGGCGGCCTTGCTCGAAGGCGGAGCCGATGTGCTCTGGTTGGAAACCATTTCGGCGCCTGAGGAATACAAAGCCGCGGCAGAGGCTTTTGCCAACCTGAACGCACCGTGGATCGGCACCATGAGCTTTGATACCGCCGGGCGCACCATGATGGGAGTAACATCTTCCGGCATGGTGGAAATGGTCGGCGGCATTGAAAACAAACCGATTGGATTTGGCGCAAATTGCGGGGTAGGGGCCTCTGATTTGCTTCGTACTATTCAGGGGATGGCAGCGGCCAACCCAGAGCAGCCAATTGTGGCCAAAGGTAATGCAGGTATTCCTAAATTTGTGCATGGGCACATTCACTACGACGGCACACCAGAATTGATGGGTAAATACGCGGTTATGGTGCGCGATTCCGGCGCCAAAATTATTGGCGGTTGCTGTGGCACGATGCCTGAGCACCTTGTCGCCATGCGCGCCGCCTTGGAAAATACGCCTAGAGGGCCAGCGCCAACGGAAGAAGAAATTCAAGCTGTTCTAGGCGAGTTTTCTTCCCAGTCCGACGGCACCGGCGAAACGAATGCGCCAAAACGCACCCGACGGCGGCGTAAATAGTCGTTGAGAGACGTGTTTTTGTCGGTTATCAGCATGTGAAAGCCGATTTTTCGGACCAGATTTGACAAAACTAACTGAGGGATAGCCCAATGTCAGACGAAGAAGAAGACCTCATACTTGACGAACTTGAAGATGAAGAACTTGTGCTGCAAATGCACGATGATCTTTATGATGGTATGGCAGACGAAATCGACGAAGCGGTGCAGATATTGCTCAAGCGCGGCTGGATGCCCTATGACGTGCTTACGGCGGCACTTGTAGAAGGTATGCGGATTGTCGGGGTCGATTTCCGCGACGGCATCCTTTTTGTACCGGAAGTGCTGCTTGCCGCGGGTGCGATGAAGCGCGGCATGGGAATCTTGAAACCGCTATTGGTCGAAACCGGTGCGCCGCAACTCGGCAAAATGGTGATCGGCACCGTAAAGGGCGATATTCATGATATCGGTAAAAACCTTGTCGCCATGATGATGGAAGGCGCAGGGTTCGAGGTGATTGATCTCGGTATCAACAACCCGGTGGAAGATTATATCGATGCGCTAAAGCGCGAAAACGCCGATATTTTGGGAATGTCAGCTTTGCTGACCACAACCATGCCCTATATGAAAATTGTGATCGACACGATGGTCGAAGAGGGGATCCGCGACAACTATATCGTACTGGTTGGCGGGGCGCCGCTGAACGAGGAGTTTGGCAAAGCGATCGGCTCAGACGCCTATTGCCGTGATGCAGCTGTGACCGTAGACACGGCCAAAGAATTCATGGCACGCAAACACAATCAACTCTGATGAAAACCCTCATCCTCGCCTGTGGAGCGCTGGCCCGTGAGGTGCTGGCGCTTTTTGAGCTAAACAACTGGCAGCATATGGAGTTACAGTGCCTGCCCGCAGATTATCACTTGCGCCCGGAAAAAATTCCTGACGCGATTGAAGCCGCGGTTATAAAAGCGCGAGCGAAATACGACCAAATTTTTGTTGCCTATGCAGATTGTGGCACCGGCGGATTATTGGCTGAGCGCTGCAAGGCGCTCGGGGTCGAAATGATTGCCGGACCCCACTGCTATTCCTTTTTTGAAGGTAACGATGATTTCGCGGCCAGAGGCGAGATCACCAGTTTCTATTTGACCGATTTTTTGGCTCGCCAGTTTGATGCATTTGTATGGAAGCCGATGGGTTTGGAAAAGCACCCTGAATTGCTGGATATGTATTTTGGAAACTATGAAAAACTTGTCTATCTGGCGCAAACTGACGATGAAGCGCTCACAGAAGCCGCAAAAACCGCTGCCGAAAAGCTCGGCCTGAGGTTCGAACGCAGGTTTACAGGGTATGGAGACCTAAATTCTTCACTTAACGCACTGATCTAGATGCTAACTTAGCCGCCACATTTTAAACAAATTCCATTTTTATCATAACCCGCATTAAGATTTTGTAATCGATAGGAGTAAATAATGAAAAAGTTAGCGTTTTTGCTATTGGGTGCTTTGGCTGTAGCCGGTTGTGAGACCACATCTTATAGCAGTGGCTCGAATGGCAGCAGCAGTGATGGCCGGAATCGGGTGATGAATATCACCAATAATACCGGCGTGACCATGACTCGTTTTTATGCATCAAACACTGGCCGTTCCACGTGGGGGGCCGATCAACTCGGCACTACGGTTATGTATTCGGGCAGTGGCCGTCGGATAAATTTTGACGACGGTACCGGAGCCTGCATGTATGACTTCAAAGCGATTTTTGCTGACGGGGATGTTTTGACAACAAACAATATTAATGTTTGTGTGCAGTCTAGCTGGAACTACCATTAGGGTGCGCCTCTAACGACTTCATTGCTGTTAAAAGCCGCGCCAGAATTCGGCGCGGCTTTTTTTAATACGGGCGGTCATCGCTGGATGGATACTTGACTATATTTAGTCAGAACAGGTATTTGGTGATACGAGTAATCAACCAAAGCGGGAACGTCGGATGACGGAAAAATTATATAAACCTTTGGCCAGGTTCAGCCTACTAAACGGTATTGGCCGAATTATTT
>JGI24025J20009_10002073_pt1 | contig 14748 bp, 16 predicted proteins | sample Cruoilmetagenom3_FD_20009 | JGI IMG/M metagenome (IMG submission 20009)
CCACCACCGGTAGTCATTCTTTCGTATTATCCCCTTATCTTTTCTTTAACCCTGACTTATACATACGATTCTTTTTCTTATCTTACTTAACCCGCTATTCCCCATTCTCTAAGAGGGTGCTCTTTGCACATATATAAACCTTTTGGAATATTTTTGTGGCGCTGAACAAAAGCAGAGGATGCTGAGATTTGCTTTTGTCATTCACTACTGAACGTTTTCATGTATTCGCTTCGCTTTATATTATCCTTCCTCGTCTTTTCGAATAAGGAAACGATAAAAAAAGTATCGTGAAATAAGCGGCTGATTCACTGAATACCGTGGCACAGTCTAATTTCTCAGTGAAATGATTAAAACCGTCTAAAAACTCTGTTGTCTCTGCGCTCTCGGCGGTAATAGATAAATTAAGGGAGTTTGATCAATCAATTCCTTTTCCTACTTGGAGGATTTCATCTTTGCCTGAACTTCCTCTTTTAACTGCTCTTCGGTCTTCCCCTCGGTCTCTATGCCCATATATGCGGCTACTTCTTTTATGTTGACGTTTTCGGTCTTCGTCTCCGCGCTTGCCGTCGTCTTCGGTATCGCTCCTTTCTCGTCGCCCGTTACGGAATCTTCAAGATTTTTGAGGTTCAGTTCCGATTCGCGTTTCGCCTTTTTGAACTCCCCCATTGCCTGCCCAAAGGACCTTGCAAGCTGCGGCACCTTCGCTGCGCCGAATAACAGGACTACTATCAATATCCCTATTACTACCAATTCGCCTCCGCCGGGCATTCCAAAAAACATCATTCCAAAAAACATCTCTTTCCTCTCCCATCTATAAGATAAGCGCAGGTATATATAAAGATTATCGTTTACGCCCGATATATCGTGTTAGCAACAGTCCGAGCTCAAACAGTGCTATTGCCATCAATGCCATGATCGTCGAAATACCCGTAGGGTCCGCGATGACGAAGAAAGCAATGCCTATTATCAGCCCGTAGATTATCACTCTCTTATCCCTGAGCCACGAGTGCGTTACTATTTTCAGCTTCACCGCTAAGATCATTACGAAGGGGATTTGAAAAATCAGCCCGAATCCAACACCGGTGTAAAGGATGATAGAAAAGATCCGTTTTGCAGAAAGTGCAACCTGTGCTATATCTCCGGAATAGCCGATGAGATACCGGAAGATCACAGGAAGGACGAAGTAATAGGCAAAGACCGTACCGGCGCCATAGCAGCAGATCGAAGGTATAACAACCATCAGGAAAAATTTGCGCTCCGAGGGATACAACCCCGGTCGTATGAAAGCGAAAGTCTCATATATTATCAATGGTATCGTAACAGAAAGAGCGAATACGAAGCAGAATAAAAGCCTCACACTCATCCATTCCAGCGGATTATAAACAAACATAGCCATTTCTTCAGGGAATAGATTATGGAATAATAAGTAGCGAAGGAAAATGTTTGAAAAAGGGAACATTGCCAGTGCGGCAATACCGAACGGGATTAAAACAACGATAGCCCTCTTTCGTAGTTCAACAAGATGCTCCACTATCGGAATCTCTTCATCCCTTATCGGGCCATCTACGCTCAGGGCTTCATCGTTCGTTCTCTGCATTTTCTCTTTCGCGTTCTCGTTCACTTCAGTTTCAACTTTAGCTTTTATCCCATCTATATTCATAGTAATAAGGAGCAATTGAAGATGGCGGCTATTTTCGAGGAGTTAGGATATATAACGGAGGCGCTAAAGAAAAAGCTCATACCCATTATTGTGATTGTACTTGCTGGTTTTTTGGTTTCATTTCAACTTTTAGATCCCGTGTTATTCAAGATAAAGCAGGACCTTCTCCCCGAAGGGGCAACGCTCATCTATCTCTCACCCGTGGAGGTGATCATGCTCAAAGTAAAGTTAGCTATGGTCATAGGCGTAATACTTGCCCTTCCTCTCGTGTGCCATTACGTGTATAAGACATTGAAGGTACGGTTTGGAATAAAGAATCCCCTGAAGAAATCACATCTCATTCTATTGCTGGGTTCCGCGGTTTCTCTATTCGTCCTCGGTATGTGCTACTCTTACTTCCTCATGTTACCTTTTGTCCTGAAATATCTCTACGGTATGTCATTAGAAGTGGGAGTTTCCGCCACGTACTCCATATACGAATTTATATCGTTCGTCATAATACTAACGCTCATACTGGGGGTTGCGTTTGAAGTTCCTATCTTTATCGTCCTTGCCGTTCAATCGGGAATCGTCCAAATAAGCGCTCTGAAGGAGTACAGGCGATACATAATCGTGATAATGTTCGCCCTCGCGGCGATCGTTACACCGCCGGACGTCGTGAGCCAGCTCGTTGTCGGGTTCCCGTTGGTGATCTTCTATGAGATAGGCATAATCGCGGCGAGCTTTATCAATCGGAAACGTTCCGTTTCGCCTCAAGTGTCGTAGTTTGGATATCAAAATCCGTTCTGCCTCATCTTTGCTGAACGTCTCATAGAATGCTTCGACTGCTACGAATATGTTTACTGTACCGTGTTTCAAACCCTTCCTTCTTCCTCATCTCTTCCATGAGCATTTATTCTCCAAACAGTGTTCTTGCCAACTGGCGAGAACGTGATCCGCACCTCATACCAGTCGAAAAATATAGCGAGAATGAGAGCCAAGTTTACATAATAAATTATGATCCCTTTGAACAGCAACGAGATGCTGCTGGTGCATGGAAATAGCGGTACATTAGCGGTGGTTAAGGTAGGGAAACAAAGGCAGTTTTTCGTTGACACTCCCGAAAGGGAGATTGTATTGGCACTGGAGCCTGAAGCGTTGCTTGTAGCTTCCGGGTTTGGCACTGACGAACGAATGGTGAATGGGTTACGGTGTGTGCTCTATATGATTAGAGAAGTAAACTCGCCACTGATTGTACTGCCAAAGAACCATCCTGCATCCGCTCGTCTTAAGATAGTGGTATCCGCAGGCAAGAGAATCGTGTTGAACTGTGATATTACTCCCGGCACACATCCAGAGCAGCATTTACTCTGTGGCATGAAGGAATTCAACGGTGCCGAGATTCTGAGCGTAGAAGGTGGCGTGGAACTCAAGGGGCTGGAGTGGGCGAAGTGTGAGAAACTTTCTTTTTAAGATAGTTTGTTGGTAAAATATAAGTGGCTGGATATGACAAGCGAAGCAACAGTAACATCCACGGAAAGGGAAGTTAGAGATTTTTCAAAAGCGAAGAGAATCGTAATAAAGGTTGGGACCAGCAACCTCACCGATAAGAACTACCGGCTTGAGCCACGGAAGGTTGAGAAACTCGCTATAGAGATAGTTGAACTGAAAAGGCAGGGGTAAAGAAGTCATTTTGGTATCTTCGGGCGCTATTGGTGCTGGTATTGGTAAGCTCGACCTGAAGCAAAGACCAAGGGACATAAAGATATTGCAAGCCACGGCTGCTGTCGGTCAGAGCATCCTGATGAGCACGTATGATAGATATTTTGCCAATTATGACCAGACCATCGCTCAAGTCTTGTTAACACACGCGGCATTCTTTAACCGACAGCGGTACCTCAACCTGAGAAATACCCTGGTTACCTTACTTAAGTCCGGTATAATCCCGATAATCAACGAGAACGACACCGTAGCCGTGGATGAAATAAAATTAGGAGATAACGATCATTTATCAGCGCTTGTAGCAAGCAATCTCGATGCAGATTTACTCATTATCCTGTCTGACGTTGATGGCTTGTTCACATATGACCCTAAAAGGAGTAAGAAAGCAGAACTCATCCCGATTGTGGAAGAGATAACCCCGNAGATTGAGCGTATTGCAGAAACAGGCGGAAAAACCGGCGTGGGTGGTATGAAGACGAAAATTCAAGCCGCAAAGGTCACTATGAAAGCAGGCATTCCACTGATCATCGCAAACGGCAGGGAAGAGAACATCCTTATACGAATCATAGGGGGGGAACGTGTTGGAACGCTCTTCATGCCAAAAACAACGAGAAAGATGAACGGTAGAGAGCACTGGATNCTCTTCGCAGCCTCGCCAAAGGGCAGGATTAAAGTAGATGATGGTGCAAAAACAGCCTTGATTAAAAATAGCAGTAGCTTGCTTCCTTCTGGAATCACAGATGTAGAAAAGGAGTTCAGGAGTGGCGACACGGTAAGCATTGTAGACACCGAGGGTGTTGAATTTGCTAAGGGCATTACAAACTACTCAAGCAGTGATATTGACAAGATAAAGGGCTTACAATCACGAGAAATCGAACACGTTTTGGGGCGTAAAGATTACAATGAGGTGGTGTATAGAGGCAATCTGGTGTTGCTTTAAAATAAAAAGAAGAAGTGTAAGAGAAAATGACGGAGTTGCAAAAGAAAATTGAGGCGCTGTTGAAAGATCCCGACCGGACGGTACAGGAGCTATACGATGCGGTTGAGCAGCAATTGGGATTCGTACCTTCTATTCTCACAAGCATGGCAGAGCGGCCGGATATTTTGATTGCTTCGGTTTTGACCCCATATTTCCTACTCGGTAAACCAAAGGCGTTGGATCGTAAAACTGCGGAGCTTATTGCCTTTGCATGTGCCGTTGCGGTACGTGGCGAGGCTTGTACGAAGGTGCATCTGAAAGTAGCACGTGAAGCGGGCGCAACGAAGGAGGAAATCTTTGAAGCGCTTATGATCGGCAGTTTGATGGCACAAACCGCGGTGCAAGCCAGTGCGTTTAAGGTGTATCAGGACGAGGTTGAATGAAATGAGTGGCATTTCTTAGCAATTAGTATATCTTTAATTAGATCCGTAATAATATTGTTACCCATCATTAAGATTTATCATCCTTTTTCACAATCGAAATCTTTAAGTGATGATGAAGAAAAGGGTTATATTAGGGATTGGGTGAAACAGCAATGCCGGCTACGAAGCAAGCAAAACTAACAAATAACTTGGTATATAATCCATCATACGACTCAGAACCATTCATTAGCTTTGATACGATCAATCCTTCAACAAATATCGAAAACATCAATTTAAATTGGACTGAAAAAGATCTTCCTGAAAAATTAAGAACAAAGCATGTTCATAGACTACATCCCTATTTGGGGAAGTTCATTCCACAATTAGTCGAGATATTTCTTAGAAAGTACGAACCTAAAACAGTGTATGATCCCTTTTGTGGATCTGGGACAACTCTAGTGGAAGCTAAAAGTTTGGGTATTGATTCAATTGGGTGTGATATCTCAGAATTCAATGTACTATTATCAAAAGTAAAAACAGATGATTATGATATAGAAATATTAGAAAATGAAATACACGATATTGTCAGACAATTTAAAATAAAAAATGGAAATACGTTATATCGTAGCTCCAGACTAACTACAGATAACGAGTATCTAAATACTTGGTTTGCTCCAAAAGCAATTCAAGAATTGCTATTATACAAATCGTTAATTGAAAATTGTCAATACAAAGATGTAATGAAGATTATACTTTCTAGAGCTGCACGTTCTGCACGGTTGACAACACATTATGATTTAGATTTTCCCAAAGAGCCTCAAAAAGAGCCTTATTACTGTCACAAACATGGAAGAATATGTAAACCCGTGGATTCCGCACAGAAATTTCTAATTAGATATAGCTTTGACACCCTAAAAAGAATTAAACAATTTTCAAGAATTAAAAAAGATGCTTATGTCACACTATTCTGTCAAGATTCAAGATATGTAAATGTTCCCAATTACGATTTAATTTTCACATCGCCACCTTATGTAGGACTCATTGATTATCACGAACAGCATCGTTATGCTTATGAGATTCTGGGTTTAAATAGAAGAGATGATGAGGAAATTGGTCCTGCATTTAAAGGACAATCAAATGGTGCAAAAAAAGAATATGTTACAAAAATATACGAAGTCTTAAAAAATTCAATGGAATATATCAATGATGGCGGACGAATAATTATTGTAGTTGGAGATAAAGGGGATTTGTATTCTTCAGTTAGAGAAAAACTAGGGCTTGTGGAGGAACATAAAATATCAAGGAATGTTAACCGACGGACAGGAAGAAGAAATTCCCACTTTTTCGAAGATATCTTAGTTTGGGAGGTGCAATAAGTAACATATATGATCTCCAACGAATGTAAGAGTAAGATTCAAGGATATTTGGAGGGGTTCATTCAAGGATTAATTGATGAATTTAAACCCCCTACGAACATCCGTCCAAAAGATTTAAGGCCGCAGAGATTGGAATCTAAGCGCGGGGATATAAAACCATTTCATGAGGCGATTATTCCTGATGGAATTCTAAGAATTAATGAATTTGGGAGATCCTTCTCAACAAAGTTAGGCACTACATTTGAAGAAGTTGCTAGACTTATTGCACTTGAAAACCATAAAGATGCAGTAAGGCAATATAGGGTAGAAGGAAAAATATCCTTTAAGGCAATTGAAATGATAGAAACGATTAGAAACTCAATAAATAGTGGTGGATTTGATAGTACCTATCATGAATATGTTAAGGACGTTGTGAGAGTATCCTCTGGAAAAGGAGAAAAGAGATATAGAATCGCTGATTTATATATCTTAACTGAGGATTGTAATGAAATATTTTTAGAAATTAAAAGTCCAAAACCAAATAAAGGCCAATGTCTTGAAGCTACAGAAAGATTATTAGAATTTCACGCCTTAAAAAAGAAAACAGCCCCAAAAATTCAAACATATTATGCTATGGCTTATAATCCCTATGGAATTGAGAAGAATACCTATCGTCACAGTTTTACTACAAATTACATGGACATTAATCAGGAAGTACTCATTGGTCAAGAGTTTTGGGAAATTGTAGGCAAATATCCAAGCACCTATAATGATGTGTTAAAGATTTATAAAATAGTTGGAAGAGAAAAAGGTAGCCCTAAAAATCATATAAATATCATAAAATTATGCCCGGGCCTCCTGGCTCTTCGCCCCCTTCAGTCGCTTTAACCCTAACTGATGCATATATCAGGTCTATTGTGTTTCGATGCTTCACGTCTTAGTCCAACTCCCGCCTTACGGGACTTCAGATACGCTCTGGGGGTTCCACGCACTTGTTATATTGCACTAACCTCATTAATGTCATACCGCCTGTATTATCGCTTGAAGAATAGCCAACCATCCCATCAAATATGTATTCCACAAAAGGCAGAAACTTGCCACACGGGTTATTTAGCCATTCCAAGTGCAAGGAAAATTCCGTAAAAATTAAAATGTATGGAACTTATAGAGAATCTGGGAGTGGTTACCATGGAGATGCAATGGAGTATGGCAATACGATGGCACGAATGCTGGGAGATCGTACCTGAGTTCTACGCACTCTTAAAAGAGAGCGAAACGTTAGAAAGTGCCCGTGAGAAGATTATCAGCCATATTAACGCCTTAGATTGGACATACCGCCGTGATATTGATCGAATCAAATCGTGGGATTATATTCTACTTAAAGAAGCTATTGGGTGTCTGAAGAACATTATTTCTCAGCGCAGTGAGCGTTTAGCGGGCACGTCCGCGTTAGAACATCTCTGGACTGCCGCGGTAACCGGCGATTCTGACGTGACGGATGATTTTATTGACGAGTTTGTGCATTTATTCAAAGCGATAAAAGGGCAGTCGGATGTTTACCCCTCTGGATTAATGAAAGGCATTGAGCTGCCCGATTTCGAGAAGTATACTGGACGAGAAGCGGCTTTAAAGCGGTCCGATTATCTCGATCACATGGGACGGCGAATGAGCAGCTATCTTGCGCGGTATCCGAGCGGTCTCAAGCCGGAGATCATAAAAAAGCGTAGTGAGAATAAAAAAAAGATTTTAGAAGTGCTTGATGCCACGGAAGACGATTGGGAAGACTGGCGATGGCAGTTCAAGCATGTGTTCAAGAATAAAAAGGGCTTTGAGAAGATTAAAAAAATAATAACGCTAAACCCCGTACAGGAGAAGGCAATTGAACTTGCGGTAGAAAATGACGTTCCGTTTAGTGTAACCCCGCACTATCTTCATCTTATGGATCCTGAGCCGGGTGATTGCGATTTCGCGGTACGTAGACAGGTATTCCCTCCTTTGAGTTATGTTGAGAGTATGATTGCGCATAAAGCAGACAGAGCATTTGCGTTTGACTTCATGCGTGAACATGACACCTCCCCGGTAGAGCTCGTTACTCGCCGCTATCCGACCGTCGCGATAATCAAACCGTANGACTCATGTCCACAGATCTGCGTTTACTGTCAACGAAACTGGGAAATCACTTCTCCGTTAATGGATTCCGCTTTAGCGCCNAAAGAGCACATTGACAATGCACTGCGATGGTTCGCAGAACACGACCAGATGATGGACGTCCTGATAACCGGCGGCGACCCCTTAGTAATGAGCGATAACTTAATAAACTACATCCTGAACGGTCTGTCGGAAATACCGCATTTGCACAGTATACGGATAGCTACTCGAATGCCCATTACGGTGCCCCAGCGGGTTACCGAGGAGCTGTGTAAGATCTTTGCCCGGTACTACGAAGCGGGCAAACAAACACTCTGTATGGTCACGCATTTCGAGCATCCTTACGAAGTCACGCCTGAGACCGCGGAAGCGATTCGGCGCGTTAAGATGCACGGACTGCATGTTTATAACCAGCAGGTCTTTACGTTCGCGAATAGCAGACGATTTGAGACCGCGGCGTTACGAATCGCAATGAAGCAGATCGGGGTTGACCCGTACTACACCTTCAATATGAAGGGCAAATCCGAGATTAAGGATTATGCCGTACCCGTAGCGCGGATTCTACAAGAGCGGAAGGAGGAGGCGCGATTGTTACCCGGCATCTTCCGTAGTGATGAGCCAGTGTTTAACGTGCCATTCCTCGGTAAGAACCATCTACGGGCCTGGCAGGACCACGAACTTATCGCTATTCAGCCGGACGGTAGAAGGGTGTATTCGTTCCATCCGTGGGAGAAGAATATAGAGACCGTAGACCCCTACCTTTACACTGACGTTACGATACGGAGCTATCTCGAGAAGTTAAAGACACGAGGCGAAGATCCCGAAGATTACAGAAGTATCTGGTATTATTATTAAAATTCAATTTAATATACAAAAGCCAGCAATTGGCCGCCTACGCCATTCTCAATCGCCTTTTCATGCGACATCACACCCTTAGAAGTTGTAAGTATAAGCAGCCCGAAATCTCGTGCCGGAAGCAGCCGCTTCTCCCAATCCTCATATTCTTTCATACGAACGTAAAACCGCGGCTTTATCGCATTGCAATCGTTTATCTTACCGCGGAGCTTCACATTGAAGAGACCCGCCTTTCCATCTTCTACAAATTCGAATTCCTCTATATATCCGCCTTCTTTCATCACACTCAGCACATTCCCGATCAGCTTCGAGGCGGGCTTTATCGTACATTCCATCTTCCCGACTCTTTCCGTATTCTTAATATGCGAAAGAGCGTCTGCAAGCGGATCATTTAGCGACATTTTTTCTTCCTACTCCTTATTCCATATCTGTCTATAAAAATATATGAATGCGTTTAACTCTCCTCTCATTCTGTTCTTTCCAAGAATTCAGTTATACTTCCTAAATCCTATTTCACTCGCTATCTCCCGGAAGCACTGTCTGCACAGATAAATACCGTGTTTACGAATTAACCCTCTCCTCCTGCCGCATCGTCTGCATACGTTTGCACCTCGCCCAAATCTCTTCGTCCTCTCTTTTACCATTCTTACCTCATTTCATCCTATTACCCATCTTAGCATAAAATTATTATTCCCTTCTTCTATAATAAATAGTCTTGTTTAAGTGGCAGGAATAAAGCGATCGAGCATGAAGATAGCAATTGCAGGGAAGGGCGGTGTGGGTAAAACTACCATTGCCGGCACGCTTGCGCGACTCTTTGCACGGGATGGACAGAGCGTAATCGCTGTGGATGCAGACCCCGCAATGAACTTGAAATTTGCTTTGGGCATAGAAAAGAACCCACCACCGATATCCAAACTAAAGGATCTAATTTTTGAACGGACTGGCGCTTATACCGGGTCCGGCATCTACAAATTAAATCCCAAAGTGGACGATATAATCGGTGACTACGGCGCAAAAGGGCCGGATGGCGTAACACTACTGGTAATGGGCACGATAGAGAAAGGAGGAACCGGATGCACCTGCCCGGAAAATGCTTTCCTTCGCGCACTGCTGCGACACGTGCTATTCAGAGAAAACACCGTTATCATGGACATGGAAGCGGGGATAGAGCATTTAGGTAGGGGAACCGCACGAGGAGTTGACTTAATGCTGACCGTGGTAGAGCCCGGGATGAGGTCGGTAGAGACCGTAGGCAGAATAAAGAAGCTCGGCGAGGATATAGGAATAAAAAACATGGTGGCAGTGATAAACAAAGTTACAGATTCCGAGACGGTAAAAAAGATCGAAAACAAGTTAGAGGAGATGAACCTACCCGTGCTGGGGATTGTTCCCTATGAGCAAGCGTTGATAACGGCAGATATAGAGGCTAAAGCACCGTTAGACGTAGGGGGAGATGCGGTTGCGCATATAAAGGTGATTAAAGATAAAATTTTGTCTCGTTTTTAAGATTATTTGTCTGTGGTGGTCTGGGTGTGGATCTCAGGGTTCTGCCTTCTTAGAAATCCCCACTTTCGACGTCCGTATCACTTTCGTACCCAACGTATAGCCTCTCTCAAGTTCTTCCAAAATGGTATCCTCAGGAAGATCATCGTCAATAAACGTCATAGTAACTTCATGTTTATAGGGGTCGAACTTCTCTCCAACGGCTTTGATTGATTTCAACCCTTCTTTGCTCAGCGCCGCCATCAGATCTTGATATAGCAACTCAATCCCTTTTACAAATGACGTCAAATCCTCACACTGCTTAGTCGACGCGATACCTGCCTCAAGCGTATCAATAAGGGGCAATAGACGCTTTATTAACTCTTCGGTTGCGCACATCTCATACATCTTCCTCTCACGATCAACCATCTTCTTATAGTTCTCGAAGTCCGCCTGGAGATATTTCAGTCGAGATAAATATTCGTCTGCTAACGCCGTCTTCTCTTCTAATTCCGCCTTCAATCTCTCTAATTCGGCGTTTTTAACTTCCACCTGTGTCTCTACACGTTCCTTTTCTTCGTTCTTTTGTCCCTCTCCCTTCTCCTGAACTTTCGCCAAATTCGTTTCCTCCTGATACACCGCGTTTTAGTTCAGTATGCGTTCATGCGTTAAAAATTTTTCGCATTAATGGTGATAAGGAAGATTGTAACGCCAAAAATCGAAGATTTACTTGTAGAGAAGCAGCGAATGAGAATACTTATATAGCGGATATAATTAAGTAAAAGTGGACGCATGGCGAACGAGAAGAGCGCAGGGAATAAAAAAAAGGAAGAATACGCAGAAGGCATAATAAAACGGTCATACCATCGCTATTTGGTGTTCTCGCCGGTGTTATATCCTTCTTCGTGATAAGTAACCCCTTATCGGAAGATGGTTTGCTTATTGCGATCCTCCTGATCTTAGTACAGAAATTCGTATTTCCGTTCTTACATACAAACCTAGAAGGGGCAAAGGACTGGATTTACATCTCTTTTATGACCATTTTCTGCTGGTTTGTCACATTCGCATTATTGTTGAATGCTTAGATTAAACTTCAGCGCGATATGCGTGATTGCAATGGCAAGGGCATCGGTGACATCGTCAGGCTTTGGCATTTCCTCCAACTGAAGCAATTCCTTTACCTTGCTCGCCACTTCGCTCTTCGTTGCCCTTCCATACCCCGTCATAAAACTTTTCACCTCGGAGGTATTATATTCGTGGATCTGCAGTCCGGCGATAGCAGCCGCTAAGAGACAAACGCCACGTGCTTGCCCAACGCTTAAGGCTGTTTTCACGTTGGTATTGAAGAAAATCTTCTCGATAGCCATGTCATCCGGCGTCGTATCTGTTATTATGGCAAGCAAATCGTCATAAATCTTCTTCAATCTTTCGCCGCTTGATTGCTCCGTGGTTGTCGTTATACAGCCAAAATCAATTGATTTTAATGTCCCGTTATCGAACTCAACAACACCCCAGCCGGTTCTCGCAGTTCCGGGATCTATTCCAATCACACGCATAACTAATAAATAGTTTATTTTATAGAAGAAGTAACATATTAATGGAGCAGAGAAGAAAAAGAAAATTAGAGGAGAGAAGTGAATGGAAAAAGAGAAAGGAATCGTAGTGCCCGGAGATTTCCTGGGTACTTCTGAGGAATTCACGCCTGGAAATGGAGTGTATGATGAAAAGGGGAATATATATGCCTCGCTGATCGGAGGGGTTAGTATAAGTGATAAGAGGGTTATAGAAGTCCAACCAAAGGTGGGTACCCCGCCGATGCTTAAAGACGGGGATGTGGTGTTCGGTAGAATAGAGGACATACGGGATACCGTCGCCATCGTGAGTATAGCGTGTCTGAAAGGGCATGAGGAGCGAGAAATTGCCGCATCCACGCAGGGGGTTATTCATATATCAAATGTGAGGAGCGGGTATGTGAATGATTTGCAGCATGAGTTTGGCTATCTTGATTTGGTGAAGGCGAAAGTGATAGATGCAGAGGCGTTAAGGCTCAGCACGGAAGGGAAAGATTTGGGCGTGATAAAAGCGATATGTGCGAAATGCAAGGGCGATCTGAAGAGAAAAGGGAATACGCTGGCGTGTGCGAAATGCAAACGGGTAGAAGTGAGGAATATATCCGAAGATTATGGCAAGGGATTAGTGTAAATAAACTTTATATTATACTGAACTGAGAAAAGGGCGGTGATGTTGTAAGCATGGAAACAGAAAATGAACCTGAACCAGAAGCCGAAACCGAAAAGATAAGGATATTGGAGGAGAATGAAAACGTAGTGAGGATAGAGATAGAAGGAGAAGATCATACACTTTTAGCGCCGCTAACTTCCAAACTGCTCGATAATGAACAGGTGGATATCGCAACCTACAACATTCAACATACGTTGAGGAGCAACCCTGTTTTGTATGTAAAGATGAAGGAAGGGAATCCCTTAGAGGCGGTAAAGTCCGCTGTTACTTCACTGGCATCGGAATTTGAGGAGTTTGAAAAGAAGTACAAAGCGGCAATAGTCTAGCGGTAGGACACGGGCTTCCCAAGCCTGTAACCCGGGTTCGAGCCCCGGTTGCCGCATCAAACTTTTAGAAAAAGTTTGACCAAAAACGCTCCGCATCAAACTTTTAGAAAAAGGTTGATCAAAGAAAAAGCGGTTTGGGAAGAAAAAATAAGCTTCAAGTTATAATATCTAACTCAATGAATACGGAATGGGAATGAGGGATATGGATCAAATAAAGAAGTACGAATTCAGGAAAGTGTTGGAAGACCTGAGGAAAAAGAGCGGAAGAGGCACAGAGCTCGTGTCAGTTTACATTCCGCCTGATAAGCAAATATCCGATGTTACCTCTCATCTCCGTGATGAACACGGACAGGCAATGAACATAAAGAGTAAAATTACTCGTACCAACGTTCAAAGCTCTCTGGAATCCCTTTTATCCAAGCTGCGGTATCTAAGTGTGGGAGAAAATGGTCTGGTGATATTCTGCGGTGCCATAGATAAGGGCGGAGACAAGACGGATATCGAAACGTTCATTGTGGAGCCACCGGCAAAAATATACTCTTATATCTATCACTGTGATTCGAGCTTCTTCCTCGAGCCGCTGGAAGAACTCGTGGAGGAGAGAGAGAAATATGGTTTGATCGTGCTGGACAAAAGAGAAGCAACGATAGGCTTTTTGAATGGTAAGATCGTGGAACCGGTGAAACACCTCACCTCTTCAGTTCCGGGAAAGATAAGAAAAGGAGGACAGTCCGCATCGCGATTTCAAAGACTGCGAGAGATTGCAACCGATGATTTTTATAAGCGAATAGGCAAACACGCATCACAAATCTTCCTTCAAATCGAAGACCTCAGAGGCATTCTGCTCGGCGGTCCAAGCCCAACGAAGGAAGATTTTCTAAAAGGGTCTTACTTGCATTACGAGCTGCAAAATAAGATTCTCGGGGAGTTTGACGTCGCGTATACCGATGAATCGGGTCTTTATGAGCTCGTTGACGCAGCAGAGGAGGCTTTGGAAGGGCTGGATTTGATGAGGGAGAAGAAGCTCATGACAAGATTCATGAAATTAATAGCAAATAACGAGACGATGGTGGCATACGGTGAGAAAGAAGTGAGAGGGAAATTGGAAATCGGTGCGGTGGGCACGCTATTGATCTCTGAAGAGCTCAATGCCGATTTCGTGCACGAATTAGTAGAAAAGGCTGAGCTGACCGGCTCGGACGTGGAATTCGTCTCAACGGAATTTGAGGAAGGAACGCAGTTAAAACGTGCGTTTGGCGGTGTCGCTGCGCTATTGCGATATAGAACAGCAGGATACACTCAATAGAGGAAGTTTCAAGATGCAGGATTTATAAATCCTAATGGATATTACGTAATTGCAGACGGGCAATGAGAGGATAAAAGCAGATATGAGCGAGCTAAGCGAGCTAAGCGAGCGTGGGGCAGATAATATACTACTGATAGGAACCGGACACGTTTTAGAGAAGAGCGTGAAGGAAGTAGAAGAGACAATAGAGCGTGAGCGACCGGACGTAGTTGCCGTTGAGTTGTGTGAAGGGCGATACAAAGCATTGAAAGGCGAAGTGCAGGAGGTTTCGCCAAGAGAGATGCTCAGCTCCGGCAATCCATTTATGATACTCACTCACTGGCTGCTTGC
>JGI24025J20009_10002076_pt1 | contig 14744 bp, 12 predicted proteins | sample Cruoilmetagenom3_FD_20009 | JGI IMG/M metagenome (IMG submission 20009)
CCCCCCCGCTTTTAACAATTGAAGAATAGAATACCCTTTAAATTTAGAAAAGTTAGTTTTAAGGGCCAGCTGTTTAATATCCGGTAAATAAATCCCCGCCGCGTAAAGGGCTCCGATAATACTCCCGCCGGATACACCCACCAGATGATCGAGTTGTACATCCAGTGTTTCGAGAGCGTGAAGAATCCCAATGTGAGCGGAGAGCCGAGTGCCACCTCCAGCAAATATCGGGACAAAGTCACTGCCTTGCTTCTGGCTCACAAAACCTCCCCTTTGCTTTGGTCGAATTAGGGTTCTTATATTTCTGCAAACGCGGCCAATAAATGTTCGACCCGGTGATCCCAGCTATTATTCTTGGCGTAAGTAATAATTCCCCCTCGCTGCCATTCTTTATTGAGTGCAGCAACAATTGCCTTCAGTAGGCACTGGGAGTCGCCAAAAGGTACTATCGTCCCTAGCTCATCGTTACAGATCACTTCTGGGTTGCCCCCCACATCACTTGTTACGACGGGTAGACCACAGGCCATAGCCTCTAAGAAAACATTAGCCCAACCTTCATTGGACGTTGGTAGTACAAAAATATCAGCAGCAGACAGCGGCCAGCGTAGCTCATCAGGTACAACAGCACCGGTAAATAACACCCTATCGCGAACGCCTAACTCACTCGCTTGATTTTCGAGGCGTTCGCGCCAATCGCCTTCTGCACACGCACCCCCCACCACTAAATAGTACAGCCGAGGGAATTCTTCAAGTAATGCGGGCATAAGTTCAATAACACGATGGAAACCCTTGCGCTCAACCAGGCCACCCACCGTCACCAGTACCTGTGCATGGACAGGCAAATTAAAGCGCTCCCGAGCCTCTACCTGGTTTTCCCGAATAAAACGTTCAGTATCTACACCATTACCGACAACTTGTATTTTTGCGGCGTTGGCACCCAGAGCCACAACATGGCGTTTGAGTGAATCAGCGACAGCAAATACTCGCGCAGCTCTTCTTAAGGACAGCAATATTTTAGTGCGCTTAACCGAGTCTTTAGAATGGGGCACTTCTGTACCACGCAAAGTGATCGTTACCGGAACACGCAACCAGCGCCCCAGTAAGGTTGCCCCGTAACCATCGGGCCAGGCAAAGTGAGAATCAATCAAAGTGAATTTAAAACTACGCTTCAAGCGCAGCAAAAGGAACAGACTACACAACGCCATCGACAGTCCATCGAGCCTCCGCAGCACCCCTGGGACGGCAAGAAATCGAGGGTGGTAAACCATCACGCCTTGTTGCTGTTCAAGCTTTGGGGGCTGCAGGCGATAAGCGGGTTTGAAATAACGAATCAAGCCTTGCAAAGGAAACCACGGCACGGGCGACACCACGACCAGTGGAAGATGCTTGCCAACGCGAAACATACGCTCACGAATGAATAAGCCTGCACCAGGCTGTACCTTACTGGGGAATAGCGATGTAAAGACCAGCAATTTTGTCTCTTGCTCGGCCACGTCTAAGTACCCGATACCAACCCAGGATAAACCGACTGATAATTGGCCACACTCACCTGCCAATTACGTTCAGTCTCTACGTACTNGCGACCCGCATTTTTTAATTCTGGCCACTTTAATTCAGCTGATAGTAGCCCTNTCACTGTTTGTGCCAGATCATCTANNTCGCCTGCTTTAAATAGATAGCCGTTCTGACGGTCGCGAATTAACTCTTTGTGCCCACCAACATCAGAGGCAACAACCAGACGCCCTTGCGCCATGGCTTCAAGGGGTTTTAATGGCGTCACCAGTTCAGTCAGGCGCATAGCAAGCCGGGGATAAACAAAAACATCAACCTGGTTGTAATAAGCCTGAACCTGGTCATGGGGCACCCGGCCTGTAAAGATGACTTCATTTTCCAGGCCTAATTCGATGACCTTATTTTTAATCAGTGCTTCTTGAGGCCCACCGCCAACCAACAGTAAACGTATATCGGGCGAATGTTTCAGCATCGCAGGCATGGCGTCGAGTAATAATGGCAAACCTTCATAGGCGTAAAAGGAGCCGATAAAACCCAGTACTTTTTTGCCACTCAAGTGTAATTTTTCTCTTAAGTCCTCGTCTGCCTCAACACCGAAGGTAAAGCGCTCGATATCGACGGCATTGGGAATCACTGTCACTTTATTGGCCCCAATACTTCGACTTATAATGTCGCCACGCAAGCCTTCACAAATGGTGGTTACCGCATCTGCATGGCGAAATACATAAGTCTCAAGTGCTTTGGTCAAGCGATAACGCAGGCCGCCCTCATTACTAGTACCGTGATCGACGGCCGCATCCTCCCAAAAAGCACGACATTCGTAGACCACGGGGATTTTGTTTCGCCGCCCCGCCCTAACAGCCGCGAACCCATTGAGCGCGGGCGAATGGGCATGAAGCACATCGGGTTTTACTTCTTTAATAACCTGGTCAATACGCTTTTCAAGACTGCGAACAATCGCTAGCTGATTTAAAATTGGCAGCCGAGACAAAGGCCCCGCCTTAGGGCGAGTACGATAAAACTGAAAACCATCAATCTCTTCAATATCCTCAGTAGCACCCTGATGCTTTGCCGATGTCAGATGAAAGGTTTTCCAACCCCTGGCCTGCTGCTGTTCAAGAATAGCCCGCGTGCGAAAAGTGTAACCGCTGTGCAGAGGAATAGAGTGGTCGAGAATATGAAGGATCTTCATTAGGTTATTAGACTCGGGCCTATAGTTTTTTTAGACTTTCATTAAACATCAGTAGTGACCACAAAGACGCGCTGTTATCCCGCTGCCCCGATTGATGCTGATTAAACAATTGCTCAAGATAATTATTGTCAAACATCCCCGTTGCAGACAGCTCACCGTCAAATAAGCTGGCACGTAATTTATCCTTTAAGGGGCCGCGAAACCAACGAGCTAAGGGCACAGCAAAACCCATTTTATCGCGATAAAGAATATTATTACTAAGATGGGGTTCGAGAGATGATTTGAAAATCGCTTTACCCTGCTGACCTTTGAGCTTCATCGAAGAGGGTAAGCCGGAAACCCACTCTACAAATTTGTGGTCGAGTAGGGGCACTCGAACTTCCAAAGAATGAGCCATACTCGCGCGATCGACCTTGGTGAGAATATCGCCCGTTAGATAGGTTTTCATATCGATATATTGGACAACAGATAAAGGGTCATCCGTCGGCGCTTTCACTGCATAGTGATGAAATACCTCAGAGGCTTTATAGCCCTGCAACTCTCGTTTAAAAGAATCACTGAAAAGCTGCTCCCGCTGTTCGTCAATAAGCGTGGAAAAGTTATGAAAATAACCTTCAATTGGATTACGCGCCATGGACTGAAAGGTGGTTTTGGCACGAAATACTCGGGTGCCCAGCCAAGTTTTGGATAAAGCTTGCCCGCTAAATCAAAGAGTGGTTGGCGTATCGAGTCTGGAACCAGGCCGCGCAGTTTTTCTTCATTCATATGCCAGCGGTAACGACGATAACCAGCGAAGTGCTCGTCACCCCCATCACCTGAAAGCGCAACCGTGACCCGCTGTTTCGCCAACTGGCAAACTCTATAGGTTGGCAGGGCTGAGCTATCGGCAAAGGGTTCATCGTAGAGCCCAGCCAGTTCGTCAATTAAATCGAAATCATTGGGGTCGACAATATTGACATGGTGGTGGGTATTAAATTGCTCGGCAACCTCCTGAGCGTAAGTTGACTCATCAAAGCCTTTAACGTCAAAACCAATGGAGCAGGTATTCACAGGTTCTTTCTGTAAACCGGCCATCATGGCCAGCACAGCACTGGAATCAACACCGCCGGACAAAAATGCACCGAGGGGCACTTCGGCAACCATGCGTATATCGACCGCTTCACGCAGGCGGTGAATAAGCTCTTCTTCAAGCTCTTGCTCTGAACTGTAGGACACGGGTGTGAAGGGAATATCCCAGTACTCGTTTGAGCGTAATTCGCTCTGCCCCTGTTTGACTGTCAATGTATGCCCTGGATCAAGCTTGTACACGCCCTGATAAATCGTCTTTGGCTCGGGGATATAACCAAGAGAAAAATAATCCTCTACAGCCTGGGGGTTCATTTTTGTTGGTAGCTCCGGGTGGCACTTAAGTACTTTAAGTTCCGAACCAAAGATAAACTGTCCATCAGCCAAGAGTGAATAAAATAGCGGTTTAATACCCATCCGGTCGCGAGCCAGAAATAGGCTGCGTTGCTTTCCATCCCATACTGCAAAGGCGAACATGCCTCTGAATTTATCAACGCAGGCCTCGCCCCAGGCACTCCAGCCATGGACGATAACCTCTGTGTCACAATGGCTTTTAAAGACATAGCCCTTGGCTTCAAGCTCTTTTCTTAAGGTAGGGAAATTATAAATCTCACCATTAAATACAACACAAACACTTTTATCGTCGTTGTACATCGGCTGCTGGCCGGAAGACAGATCAATAATTGATAAGCGCCGATGGGCTAGACCAAGACCCGGTTCAAAGTGCTGCCCACCTTCATCGGGGCCGCGGTGAAATTGTGATTGATTCATACGTCCCAGCAAGTCGCGGTCAATATCTCGCTGCCCTCGGGTATCCAATATTCCTGCAATGCCACACATTATTTAACTAAGCGCTCCCGCTGGTAGATTGTTTATCACTCACTGGCTCAACATTGGACGGTGTTTTTTTAGCTCGGCCCAATAGCTGATCGTAAACGGCGAGATACTGTTCGACTGTGCTATCCCAGTCAAAACATTGTCTGACTTTATGCAAACTATTTTCACCGTATAAAGCCAGTGTCTGAGGATCGGCAAGAATATCTTTCAAATGACTAGCCAATGCCACAGCATCACCCACTGGTACTAAACAACCATTAATGCCGTCTTCAATTAATTCTGGGTTACCCCCAACGCGCGTTGCGACAAGGGGCAAACCTGTTGCCATGGCTTCGAGTAAAGTATTCGAAATACCTTCTCCGAGGGAGGGTAAAACAAAGACATCCATCATGCGTAACAGCTCGGGGATATCCTCCCGATCACCGGGCATCCAGACATAGCTAGCCAAACCTAGCTCGGCAATTTTATCGCACAAGGTTTGATACATTGGGCCATCGCCAACAATGATTAAACGTAATTGCTTCTGTCTTGATTCACCTTGTATAAGTAGGTTAAAGGCCTCAATTAAAGCCAGTTGATCTTTAACCTCGGCCAAGCGCCCGACAGTACCAATAATCTTGTTATCCGCCGCCATAAAACCAGTCGGAGTGGATACACTCCCCGGCCCTGGAGAAAATCTTAGCTGATCAACACCGTTATAGATTTGTTTTATTTTCCCAGTAGGCACTTCAACAACCTGAGCCAGCCACTGCGCTAAATCCTGACTAACGGCGATATAGCGGTGAACGATAGGGCGTAAAGACTTGCGTAAAAAATTGTATTTTTTATTCGTGCCATCAATGTCGTGAATATCTCGGCCGTGCTCACCGTGAACACGCTTTACACCCGGGATTAAAGCGGCGATCACTTGCATTTCTAGAGCGGCCAAATTGCGCGTGTGGACAATAGCTGGGCGCAAGCTCAGTAAAGCTCGCCATAAGCGCCAGTACACAGAGAGGTCATGGCCGGGCCGCTTGCGCAGGGAAATAACCTCTACATTTGGCGCTGTTATACGACTTTCAAAGCCTTCAGCACGAGTCAGACAAATGATGACGTGACGATAGCGCTGGGGACAAGCTCGGTTGATGATATTCACCAGACCATTTTCCAAACCACCCGTACCCAAAGCATAGATCACATGAGCGACTAAGGGCGGAGCCTGTCCGGCAGGACGGGCTGCCAACTCACTCAAGCGCTGAGCCTTCGGAGCCAGTAGCTACAACAAGGTCGAGCTGAGCTTCCAGCCCCGGGAGCATGGTGTTTATAAAATCTTGCAGGGTATCGAAAGGTAGCTTCGCCTCGTCGTCAACACGGGTGGTGACGGTGATATAAGCGCCATCACGCCGATCAAAAGTAAGTTTTGCCAAACCACCTAACAACTTGCCGATATAGGGATTTGCGGTATATTTATCACCAAGGCGATACCAGCGTAGGGCATAGACGTTAGAGCCACTGCCTTTAATCTGCACCTGGTCTACCTCGAGGGCATTGCCCCCCAGATTCAATGCCACCTTAGAGCGGCCAACAATTCGCCAGTCAGCAGACTTTTGCACCACAAAGACATTCTGACTATTGATCAGTTCTTTATTTTGATTCTGCGTTAAATATTGGCCGGTATAAATACTAACTGTAATCCCGTTTCGTCTATAAAACTGTTGAAATTCGCCATCAACGCCTTTCACTACCGGGCGCCACGTCCAACTCTCATCATCTTGTTTCACCCAACCATCACTGCCCTGAGGTGCCTCCAGGGGTGCAATAGCCGTAAGGGGTTGTTGGTTTTCAATTAGGTAAGCCGTGAGTGGCCACGTACATGCTAGCAACAAAACGACCATTGCAGAGATATAAGGATTTACCTTTGTCTGCCGGACTACGGCGTTATTTGGGCTTGCTAAGGTCGCACTCTCTACTGATGATTCATGATCTCGCCAGATAGAGCCAATGGCGAACAATACGAACATCACCAGGCCAAAAAACACCCAGCCGTAAATTAAATGATCAACGCCGGTAGCCAACTTCATGCTGCTAAGATGACCAATCATGACAATCATATAAGCCCTGAGTCCATTGGCAATCACCGGAACAATAAAAGATGCGGCAATAAAAAGCCCTCGCTTCAGCAGGCTTTGATAACTCAGATAAGCAAATAAACAACCGAGGGTCACTGAAGCAATCAAATACCGAACACCACTACAGCCTTCAACCACCGACCAGTTGCCGCTGGGCAAGGTAAAAAACAAGCCCTCACGATAAACCGGAATACCGGTTAACTTTAGCAGGCCCACCGTAAAGTCGGCGGTGAAATCCATCAGTACAGGAATCAGTCCTTCGCCAATAGGCACAGCCAAAAACAAAAAGGCTAAAGGGAAGGCGACAGCCCAAACTACCGACGTACCCAAAATGGCCCAAAGGCCACTCACCAAAATGCCAATCAAGGCAATTTGTTGGACTACAGCCGCGTCAACAACCTGACCAAAAAGCCAGAAAAAACCGAAGAAGAATAGGGGTATCAAGGCTATGTATTGGGGCCCTGGTACCAAACGAGACAACTCTTGTCGCTTTTCCCAAATCAGCCAAATGACAATAGGCGCAATCAAAAACCCGTGGGTAAACGTTTCAGAACGCCACCATATTGCCACCATTGACTCAACAGTCTGATAAAAAACCAGCACAAGAGCTAGGCAATAAGCGACTGCAATAAATAAATAACGCTTTTCTTTATGGTCCATTGAGTTTTTTTGATCATCCATATCATTCATATCATTCATATTTTCAAATACTAAGCTGATTTCTTCTCAAGTAATTGCCCAACCAGAGGTAAATTATTTTCCCAGCTAAAGCCTTGTATCACTCTACGTCGTGCAGAAGAGCCTAAGCCTTCATAATTATGTGCCAGCACACCTTCTACATACCGGCCGTAGTCACCTGCTTGCCGGGCAACAAGTACATCCTGGCCGTGAATTGCATTAATACCCTCTATACCGGCTTCACTAACAATCACGGGCCGGGCCATCGCCATCGCTTCAAGTACTTTATTTTGAATACCGCGGGCAATACGCATCGGCGCAACCGCCGCAACAGCGTAAGCCAGGTAGGGGCGTACATCATCCACTCGTCCCGTTACCACAATCCCCGGTAAGTCGGCTAATTTACATACTTGGGTAGCCGGATTACTGCCCACGATATAAAAACGCGCCTGTGGATTATTCCGTATAACTGTAGGAAAAACATCTCTGGCAAACCCGTTAACGGCATCAATATTCGGCCAATAGTCCATTGCACCGGTAAAGACCAACGCGCTTTCATTTTCGTTGTACGGCGAGGGGAAATCTTGCTGAGGACAAAAATATTTTGTATCAACGCCATTACTATAGCTACCTACGCGAGAGGCAACATCAGGTGCCAGCTCTTTAAACTTGTCCGCTTCGGCTGTAGAAACAAATAAGCTGTGATTAAAACTTTCAGCTACGTGACTCTCAAACTTAAGCAGACATTTTGCTTCACGATGATAAACCCAGCTCATGGGGAAGGTTTTCTGTTGAGAATATTCACGCCACTTTTCAGAGTCAACATCGACCATGTCGGCAATTTTTGTACCGGCGCTGTACTCTGCACCAGCCACGTATTGCGCCATAACTGCAGAATAAACGACGACTCGCTGTATGTCGTTCTTGCCCTGTAATTTCTTGACCCAGCAGCTCATTTCCCGGCTCGAATAATAAGGCAATGACAAGGCCTGACCCTTGCAAAAAGCCGATAAGCTTTTTATTCGCGCAAATTTTGGATTGAGCTTTACTAAATGAACCTCTTCACACAGCTCTTCAAGCTTATCCGCATAAACCCAATCTTGCGGGTCATCGACAAAGGCTCCGAGATACACCCTGTAGTGCGCGCTGAGGTAACGCAATAAATGGTAGGAGCGAATTTTGTCGCCTTTATTAGGGGGAAAAGGGATTCTGTGGCACAGGAAAAGCAAGCTAGGCTTGCCTGATGATTGTCCAGACACAGGCCTTAACCCAAACTTTTTGACAGCAGTGGGCCAACAAAATTTGCAACAGGCAAGGGTAGCTTCTTCCAACTATTGACAAAAAATCGGTATTTAGGATTTAAAGGATTAATATCAGGCATCGCCTTAGATTTGACTAAGAAGTATTCATAGGACAAAGTCTCGGGAGTAAAGCCCCAGTTCTTTTTAAAGCTATAGGGTCCGGTACCCTCTTTGCTCCTACCGTAATCAAAAATGCGGACGCCCTGCTCTCCCGATCGGCGCATCAGCTCCCAATACATAAAGTCGTTACCTTTTAAAGCGCGAGCCTGGGCAACACTACCGCCGTAGTAGGGCAGCACTTGATCCTTGAAGTAAAAACTCATAACCCCGGCGATGTCCTGCCCCTGGTGAGTAATCATTAGAACACCGCAATCCTTAGCAAACACTTCACGTAATATCTTAAAATAATTGGCTGAGAAAACCGGCGTCCCCAAATTGCGAACACTCTCGGAATAAATGCGGTACAGGCGCTGCCAACCCGAATCGATCTCGCTCACCAGGCCCGCCTTAATACCTTTTCGAACCACAGCACGTTGCTTGCGCGGAATCGCTTTCATATTCACATCGGGATCGGCGTCAATCTCCTTCCGAAAAGTGGCATAGAGTTGTTTTGTCGGCCAGCCTTGCCCCGATGCCTGGATATTCCTCATCTCCAGGGCATCAACTTTTAACTGACCGGCAAGCTCACAGGCTGCTTCCTGCAAGGCCGTTCTCGCGGCATCATTATTTGCAATAATCCCCCCGTAGACACAAAAGGGTAGCGAGGCTAGGGTATTGCCAAACAACAAGCTTTTAACCTGGGCAAGGGGTAGCAAGCCCTGAATTTCTCCGTTCAGCTCAGCGTATAAATAATGTGTCCGGTGCCCGAACGCGCGCTCTAATACCGTTTTCCAATCGGCGCGGTGGAAAAACGTCGCCTCTGGACATGCCTCTACAAAGGCATCCCAGCGAGTAAAATCCGCTCCACTTAAGTGACAAACCTTAAGCCCCATTTGCGCTCCTCGCGTAGGCATTCATTACTTTGTCCCTAAAAAAATCTCATCCATACGTCCCCAGCTAAAATCGTCAAGCAACTGATGTAAACGCGGATGAGTTTTATGTAAATTAAAATAATGACGAAATCGAGTTTTATAACCCAAATTGTCTAGTCTGGGTTGATTCTCGTCAATTTCCCAGGGGTGAAAATAGAAGATACAGGAGCGTTGCTCCCGCTCATTAACCTGCTTAAGAGCCCAGCGCGTAAAACCATAGGGAAAAAACCGGAACCAACCCCCGCCCCCACAGTTAACATTTCGATGCATAACAGAGACTGTACTTATCGGAATTTCAAGTATTCGATCACTGGCTGCACGAAAAGCAAAACGCGGCGCACCGGGCATACCATAGTGATCATGGCGGATAGGTACAATACTGGAGCTGTATTCATACCCAGCTTCTGCTAGTACATCGAGAGCCCAAAGATTTTCGGCCCCGATAGAATAGCTAGCGGCACGATACCCCTTGACGGTTTGTCCGGAAATATCCTCTAGGAGGGTTCTCGTTTTGACCACATCATCTCTAAAACAGCCAGGTTTTTGTGAGCTTACACGCCGATGATCCCAGCCATGGCTGGCTAATTCATGACCATTTTCAACTATTCTTTTCACCATGCCAGGATGGCGCTCGGCGACCCAGCCCAGAGTAAAGAAGGTAGCCTTTACCGACTTTTGATCGAAGAGCTCTAAAATTCGTTCGACATTAGCCTCGACTCGACAATCAAAATCAGCCCAGGTTGTTCTGCAAATGTGCTTTTCGAAGGCAGAGACTTGATAATAATCTTCTACATCTACGGTCATAGCATTGCGAATCGAGGGCGCGCTCATAGCACCACTATCGTATTTGACTTACTCATCATTGCTATACCACGGTGTCATTATTTGTATTTACCTGTCCTTAAACTCTGCTTGAGATCTTATTCCAATACCTTAGAAAAACATTTTTGCGAATAAACCCGGATGACTCCCAGCCTCTCACTTACCTCCTTAAAGCGAGAAAAGGCCACCTATTTTTTATAGAGCCAGTCACCAACAACGTCAGAGATACGCTCTGCAGCCTTGCCATCCCAATATTCAGGCGTGCGACCAGCCTTGCCTCCTGAGTGCATAATATCGTTAAAGCATGATTTAATTTTTTCAGGGTTTGAGCCTACGATTGTGTTGCTGCCCTCTTCTACAGTAATTGGCCTTTCCGTATTTTCACGCAAGGTAATACAAGGAACACCAAGAGCTGTTGTTTCTTCCTGAATGCCGCCAGAATCAGTCAGTACCAGGCGAGCACCTTTCATTAAACCCAGCATATTGAGATAAGCTTGTGGTGGCATCAAATAGAGTTGGCTGTCGGCGACAAGCTGATTTAGACCCGCGCCATCAATGCATTGTCTGGTTCTAGGGTGCACGGGGAAGAGCATGGGTAGCTTCCCAGAAAGATCAACCAGCGTACGTAACAGGCGCTCCAATACCACAGGATCATCAACATTGGCCGGGCGATGCAAGGTCAGTAAACCATAATCTGCACCTACACTTTCAGCTCGCTCAGTATCCAGACAACTAGCTATTGTGTCACCGGAAGGAACGGCATTATTAAGATTATAGAGCAGAGTATCAATCATCACATTGCCAACAAAGTGCACCTTTTCAGAGCTTACACCCTCACGCACCAAGTTTTGCTTGGCACTACGCTCGGTGGTAAGTAACAAGTCAGAAATTTGATCGGTCAATACACGGTTTATTTCTTCGGGCATGCTGCGATCACCGCTGCGCAAACCTGCCTCAACATGAATAACTGGCACACCCTTTTTAACCGCCACTAAAGCGCAGGCAATGGTCGAGTTCACATCACCGACAACTAAAATAGTATCGGGCTTTAACTCGTCCATAACCGGCTCAAAACGTTTCATTATCTCGGCGGTCTGTACAGCGTGAGAACCCGAACCCACACCTAGGTCAACATCCGGTTCGGGAATATGCAGCTGATCAAAAAAGGACTGTTTCATTGCCGCATCATAATGCTGGCCAGTATGCAGTAGACGAACATTGAAGGAGTGCTGAGCGTTATTTAGCGCTCTAATGACTGGCGCTATCTTCATAAAGTTTGGCCTTGCACCAACGATACAAAGTATTTTTTTCTCTATCGATTGAGACAATCTTTACACCTCCCTGGCAGATGATTTTAAAAATTAATCCTGTAATTTAAAATCACCCGGTTCTCCTCATAGCCATCGTCAGGCAAATCAGAGTCTCTATCCGTATAGGTATATTGCAAACTAACATTACTTTTACTGCCAATGGGTCGACTTAGACCCATATTAAAACGCCAGGTTTCAAATTCTTCATCGAGCTCATTTTCTTGATTTTCCCAATCAACGCTAGTATCGAAACTTAGCTTACTGGTAAGGCGTCGTGTCAATTCAATGCTGGATGAAATAAACACCACCTCTTCTCTAGAACTTTGAGGTTGCTGAGTCGAATGATCGCCGCTCCAGGTAATTGTGCTTCGCTTACCCTGAAGAGCCCAAGAAAAAGACATTCTTTCGTCAACAGTCTGGCCATCATCGGGAAGAGCAAAAATAAGATCGCCAGTCACCGGATCGATAGGGTTACCAAAAAGGTCTTCATCGAAGAGACCTTGCTGACTTCGTAAAGTCCGAGCATCAGTCAGCTCTTTCGAGTAACTAGCGGTAAAAACACTCTTTTTCCTACGGTAAGAAATATCCACAGTCGGCGTATCACCAAAGAAACGCTCACCGTAACCAATATCGACCGTCGTTCTTTTATTTGGTGTCCAGGTCGCCCCGAAGTCCCAGCGCTTACCGTCGATATCTGAATAAACTGAATCAAAATCATTCCACTCCCTGCCCAAAGAACCTCTGAACCGCAATTTCCGGTTAACACGGTAACCCAGTCGAAGATCAGCGGATTTCAGCTCATCATCATTGTCCTGACCACTATCGCTATCGTCAGTATCAATCTTACTGTAATTGCCCACCAACCCCCAATCAAATACGGCAAAATCACGACCACTGTTAAGATTAAAAGAAACAGCCTGACGGCTACTGTCACTGACATCACTATCAGAGTTCCACTGTTCATCGTAGCTGTAGCGCAATTCCATGTCGGCAAAACTGTTGATGTGCCCGACAAGATAAGGGCTCAAGGTATAACTGTAAGTAGTCGTAACGTTGTCAGACTGGGAGCGAGAAACATCGTCATCCCCAGTAGTACGGAAAGGATCGACACGGTTTTGATTAATAGTTGAACTAACATCAAAGAAAAGTATGTTATCGACCAGCTCGGCATTCGCATTTCCGTTCAACGCGGGATTTGTAGAATCATTGCCATCACTCGATTCATGGTGTTTGAGAGAGGCCAGTACATCGTAGTTTATTCGTCCCCCACCACTACCTGACAGGCTAATATCAGGGGAAACGACTGTAACAAACTTATCTTTTTTATCAGTCGCTGAATGATCATCGTTATCACTATAACGTTCGCTAACCTCCACACCGGAACTCACTTTCCATTGTGTAGCCAGTGCCGCGCAGGGCAAACCTACCAGACTAACTGCGACAAAATACCTTATTATTTCGTTCCAATGTTTGTGCATTAATTATCCCTAACGACAGCTTAGTTTTTATCTCGGGTATTTCCGTATCCGTAACCATAGCTGTAACCATATTTACTGGTAAATGCATGTTTGGTTTTGTTCAAAATCATGCCCACCATCGCGTCATCACCCAGCATACTCAGTGCTTCGCTAACGGCGCGCTGAGAAGTTTTTTCTGCGGCAATAACAAATACAATCTGTCCAACCAGGCTCGCCACGACCTGAGCCTCATTAGTCAATAGCAAAGGTGGCGAGTCAAAAATCACCACTCGGTCTGCGTACCTTTGTGCCAGTTCTTCAGCCACCCTGTACATACTCTGACTCGCCAACAATTCTGTTGATCTCTCATGCACACGTCCAGCTGGGACAACACGTAAATTAGGGATGTTGGTACGTAGAATCACATCACCAATATGCAGACGCTCCTCTTCAAGCACGTCAATCAAACCGGGACTACTATCGGGCACGCCTAGTAGCCTTGCCGCACTCGCTTTTGAAATATCTGCATCGACAAGCAAAACGGTTTTATCTTCCTCCATAGCAATACTCATTGCTAAATTAACGGCAGAAAACGTTTTACCCTCTCCCTGTAGCGCACTGGTCACCATAATCAAGTTTGGATGACGAATATTGACAGCACCCTTGCCCTCAATATTCGTTAACAACGGGCGCTTTATTGAACGGTATTCTTCCGCAATTGGGCTACGAGGAGAGTCAGGTGTCACCATCCCTCGCTCGGCAAGATCTTCGAAGCTAATCTCAATATCAATTGATTTAGAGGTATTAGAAGTTAACGAAGATTTAGGCGCAGATTGCTGATCTAGATGAGCAATCCCAATATTCATTATACTACTGCCTTCTGCCCCATTAACCGCTTGAGATTCACAGTGGGGCTGTACAGCCTGCCGGTCGGCCTCAGTCGAGTTGAGCTTTTCAACAGCTTTTTCAATTATGCTCATTAGATATCCCTTCCCGCTATGAAAACCATATTCAAGCTGAGAGCAAACTCTGCCCGAGATTAACCCCGGCAAACGTTAGAAATAAGAATAAAACCACAGATGCAAATAACAGCTTTTCATGCAGCGTTTTTTTCTTTTCAGCCGCTGAAGCTATCATGGACACACTACCCAAAACAGGCAGACCAACTAGACGCTCAAGGCTTCGTCGATTGCATACCACTGGGCGCAACAATGATAACAGCAGAGCAAAGCCACCACCCAAACCAATGGCCGCAATAAATGCACCAGAATGCAATAACAGCTTATCCGGTTCAGTTGGCTCCAGAGGTACAAAAGGCGGGTCGATAACGCGGAACTTTACACCGCTGGCATTTTGCTCAACATCCCCAGAAAGACGAGCCGACTCTCGCCTTTGCAACAAAGTATTATGTTGTGACGAGATAACACCGTA